>Ga0187884_10000242_pt1 | contig 56728 bp, 48 predicted proteins | sample June2016WEW_20_4_FD_132983 | JGI IMG/M metagenome (GOLD analysis project Ga0187884, IMG submission 132983) | Peatland microbial communities from SPRUCE experiment site at the Marcell Experimental Forest, Minnesota, USA - June2016WEW_20_40 | ecosystem: Environmental > Terrestrial > Soil >...
CCTTCATGGCGGCCAAAGCCACCTTCGCCTTGAAGGCGGGCGTGTGATTGCGACTGCTACGCTTGGTCATCTTCGCTCCTGATTCGCAGCGAGAATCCTCGCCGCTGTCAGGCAGAAAATCCACTTAGCCTACTGTCCAGTTTTCCTGAGCCAGCTCTAAGTGGGCCACTTGGGAGGGGAAGATGGATATCATTACTGCGCTGTCTGTGAGCATCGGCCTATTGGCCGGGGTTGCGACTTGGTTATTTTTGGGGCCGATGGGGGGACTAGGCCTGTCGGTCTGGGCGGTCTTCATCGCCTGGGCGAGCTTCTATCATTGCGGAGGCAAGGAAGCTGGGTTGCAGAAGACGATCGTGCATAACATTTTTGGCGTGATCGTCGGGTGGATCGCGCTGATACTGGTGACGCAGATTCCTCTTGGCGCCGCGCTAGGCGTGCCTTTATGGGCCGGCATTTGCGTCGCTGTCACGGTGTTCGGGCTGGTCATCGCGGCAAAAAACGAGATGTTGAGCGACATCCCGGCCTCCGTGTTCGGCTTCGCCAGCATCGCCGCGTTCGCGCTTGCCGGCGGCAAGCTCGGCGCCGTCACAGCGGTTTCGCTCGAAAATCCGCTAGCCAATATCGCAATCTCGATGGTGATCGGCGCCTTGTTTGGCTACGTGTCCGAAAAAGTCGCGGGCGCGATCGTCAAGAAATAGTCGTCCGTGAAGAACGCCGATCAACCGGCGATTGCCGATTTTCAGGAGCGATTTTCGCTTTTGAACCTTGTCAGTGGGGGGCATGAGAGCACGAGCAAGCCGGCGACCAGACGGTCGCCGGCAACGACGAAAAAACGACCAAAGGTCGAAAAACCGGGGTAACGACATGAGGAAGTAAGTTTCTGAATTCGTGGCGGCAGGTCTTGCATTTCCATCGCGCCGATCCGGGCTATGGCGCGGGCGTCGCCAAGCCTATGGGCGTTCCGGCGCCCCAAGAAGCCAAAGCCGCCGAAGAGGGACAGCGCATATAATGCCTTGACGGGCGGCCTCGGGGTCGCTCGCTTTATGTGTGCCGAAGCAGGGTCGACAGCTTGGAGATGCAAGCCCTCTGCCCAGCCTGATGACGGCGAAGGGCGAGATGGGCCTTGTCAAGTTGATGCTTATTGCTTGTCAATAGCGGTGGCCGGGCATCGACCGGTCAGCGCCATAGCGATCAAGACCGAATCCGAGGCCGAGCAACGACCATGGCAAAAGCGATCCATACGATGATTCGGGTGCGCGATGAAATGCGCTCGACCGACTTCTATGGGCGAGCCTTCGGGCTCGAGATAGCCGACCGTTTCGCGTTCGACGGTTTTACGCTCATTTACCTGCGCAACGGCGAGGCCGATTTCGAGGTCGAACTCACCATCAACCACGGCCGTACTGAGCCCTATACGCACGGCGACGGCTACGGGCATCTTGCTGTCGCAGTCGATGACCTGGATGGCGAGCACGCGCGCTTCGAGAAGGAGGGTCTTGCGCCCGCGCCGATCAAGGAATTCTTCCGGGAGGGGGCTCTGATGGCCCGATTCTTCTTTGTCCAGGATCCCGACGGCTACAAGATTGAGATGTTGCAGAAGCGTGGCCGCTATCGCTGAGACGTCACATGGAGTTTCGCCACGTCGCACGGCCGACCGCTGCTCACGCCGGCAGTTTCAGGCTGAGTGAGAGCGCGATAGACGGTATTTCGGGAGATGCCGAGACGTCTGGCGGTTTCGCTGATGTTTCCGACGGTGTCGGCATGGACGGCGAGCACGCGCGCGCGCTGGATGTCCTGCAGCGAGCCCGAGACCTTCGGCGGCCCGAGCCCAATCATCGCTTGCACCGCCGCCTCGTCGATGACGCCGTCGCTCGCCGCCAGCGTGTAGCGCGTCAGCACGTTGCGCAATTCGCGGATGTTGCCGGCCCACGGTCGCTCGGCCAGACGTGCGATGGTCGCCGGGGTGATATCGCAGCTGGGATCGATGGCCGCCAGAAGATGGCGCACAATCGCTGGGAAGTCGCTGCGCTCCGCCAGCCGCGGCAGCGTCACCTCCAGCGTGTTGAGGCGGTAGAGCAGGTCGGCGCGGAATCGCCCCTCGGCGATCGCCTTGCCGAGCGTGGCGTTGGTGGCCGACACGAGGAAGACATCGACTTTGGCCCGGCTGCCGCCGATCGGCCGCACCGTCCAGTCATCGAGCAGGCGTAGCAGCACAGCCTGCAGCGTGACAGGCATGTCGCCAATCTCGTCGAGAAACAGCGTGCCGCCATCCGCCTCCTTTACCAAGCCTATGGCGCCGCCGCGACGCGCGCCTGTAAAGGCGCCGTCGGCATAGCCGAAGAGCTCCGCCTCCACCAGGCTCTCCGGCAGCGCCGCACAATTGACCGGAACAAACGCCCCACCGCGGCCGCTCGCCGCATGCGCGTGACGCGCCAGCTGCTCCTTGCCCGTCCCCGTCTCACCGCGAATGAGGATCGGCATCTTCCGCGCCGCCGCCGTCTCCACCTGCCGCACCATCCCCTTAACCGCCGGATCAACGGCCACGAACGCGCTCCCCGCCGCATCGGCAAGATGCGGCGACGGCGCCGCCTGCTCGCGATACGGGGCCGGTCGATAGGATCTATCACGCGGGTTGAGCGGGGCGCCTCCCTTCTGAACGGCTTTGTCGGTGTTGGCGGAGCGCCTGCGGGGGTGCAGCACGATGATCGCTCCGACATCGGCTGCCTCATCCGTCACCAGTTCCGTGCTCACATTGGCGAGCAGTTCGCCGATCTTGTCCGCCCAACGCTCGAACGTGACCGTTTTCAGGATGCGCATCGCCCCGCCATCGACCATGTCGGGCTGACAGCGCCGCACCGCGGCGAGGGCGCGCTCGGTCGCGTGGACGATCGCGCCGCGACGGTCGAGCACGATGACCTCCTCGCTCAACCAAAGCGATCGCTTCGAGAGAAAGCGACGCAGTAAGCGTTCGTGGTCGCATTTGGTCGCCTGGGCGAGCATACCCTCCACATGTTGGCTGACCGAAACGGCGAAGGCCAAGCTCTGCGAGCTGAACGTGCTCGCCGGCCCGGAAATATCCACGACTCCAAGAATTTCGCCGTCCGTCGGATGGCGAACCGGGGCCGCCGCGCAAGTCCAGCGCTGAATATCGGCGCAAAAATGCTCCGCCCCATGAATCTGCACCGGCCTCGCCTCCGCCACCGCTGCGCCGATGGCGTTCGTACCGATATCCGCTTCGCTCCACCGCCCGCCGTGCTCAAGATGAATCGTGCGGCCGGCCTCGATGGCCCGTGCGTCGCCTTGCGTGTCGATGATCACGCCAGAGGGATCGGTCAGTATCATCATTGAATTGGCGTCACTGAGAAAGGCGCTCGAACTTGCCAGCGCCGGCCGTGCCGCATGCATGAGCTGGGTGTGTTTCGAGCGATGGCGAAACAGTTCGGCCTCCGCTAAGAGCGGCGCCATCGTGGCGTCGACCAGGACATGATGCGCACGCGACCGCTGCCACGAGGCAACGACGGCCGCTCTCATCCCGATCGGCGCGGCCCCGCGCTCGACGAATCTCTCCCAGGCGTGTCGGACCTCCCGCTCGTCCATTGCTCCTCCTCAATGCAGCGAAACCCGAGAGCGCAGGGGATGCGCATCGTCCAGCGCCGAACGGAAAGACCGCCAATGCCGCGCCGAGCGCAAATCCGAAGTTCTACTCGAGATCGATAGCCGCTAGGCCGCTGTCGCGGGCGGGACACCACACCCGTGATTGCGCCATGATGGCGATTAGGCCAACCGGACAACCGATGCTACTGACGTTTGCTTCCTCACCGATGCCGCGCTTCTGCGACGCTGCCTTTTGCCACAGTATATACGCTACGCTTTGGGGCGCAAATGTGGTGGCTTTTTTGCCGATCTCGTCCTTTCTTACCGCCCATAATTTCCCCAAGCGAACCAGAACGGCGGCGGGATGATGAGGCGTTGAAGGCGGAATTGGATTCGCCGAAGACCACGCTGGGACAGCGATATCGCGCCGGCTCTGCGCGGAGATTCCTCTCAAGCCATGCCGCCGTCTACAACGCCTTCAACGTCCAGCGCCATCTGACCTCAGCTCAAAGGCGCCGTAGCGATGAACGCGTGGCGCGAGGCGCCCGCGGCGGCTTGAAAATACACGAGACGCAGGCCTGTCGCGTTCTTCGTTCGACGACGTGATAAGGCGGTAGAGATTCACATTCGTTCCGCTTCTGAACGCTCAATGGCGCCGCGCCGACGAAGCCGATCAATTAAGTCCGTCGCGCCAAGCGAGGGCGGCCTTGAGGCTTTGTTCCCGGCGGATGCGATCGAACTCGGCGCGCTTCGGCCCGCCAGCGCCTTCGATGAAAATGTCGGTCTCGAGCGCCTGGGCGAGGGCGGTCCGCAGGCCCATCGCTTCGTAGCTCCGATTGAGGGCGCGCTTCGACAATTGCACCGCCATTGGATCGGCGGCGGCGATGCTGTCGGCGATTGCGAGAGCCTTGGCCAGTTCCTCGCCCGCCGGCGCCACATGATTGACGATGCCGAGCGCGAGCGCCCTCTCGGCGCTCAGATGGTCGTCGCCTGTGAGCAGGATTTCCTTGGCGGCCTTCGCCCCCGTGACGAAGGGCAGCAGCATCGCGACCGCGCCGGACCCGAACTTCACCTCCGGCGAGCCCAGGCGCGTGCCCGCCGCGGCGACGGTGATGTCGCAGGCGAGCGACAATTCGAACGCGCCGCCGATGCAATAGCCGTGAATGGCGGCGATCGTCGGCTTCGGGCAGTCCCAAAAGGCCATGATGAAGGCGAAATCAGCCTCAAGCATGCGCCGCCAATCGGAAAGCGTGCGCTGCCCAGCCGTCGCGGCGCCGGCTTTGAGATCGAACCCGGCGGAGAAGGCGCGCCCCTCGCCGCGCACGACGATCGCCAGCACGTTTTCGTCCGCCGACAGCTCCGCCATCGCCTTCGTCGTCGCTTCGACGAGTGGACCGTCGAAGGCGTTGAGCACGCGCGGACGGTTGAATGACAGAATGGCGATGCGGCCCCGCCGTTCGATCACGATTGTCTCAGCATCCGACATCCCATCCTCCTGCGATGCGCGGCCTCACGAAAGGCCGAGCCAGTCAAGCGCCCGCATCGTGGTGAGCGCCGCTGTAAAGCCGACGCGCTTCAGCGACGAAAATGGGATCGGCTTGACAGGCGAAAAGGGAAGGATGGGCGCATGGGCCTCGTCCGTCGCTAGACGCGCAAGTTCGGCGCCCATCGCCGTCTGCCAGCCGATCCCGCGTCCCTGACAGCCGATCGCCGCAAGGACGCCGGGGCGTATTTCATGGAGCCGCGGCCAGTAATCCGGATGGATCGCCACGCGTCCGCCCCAGCGATGCGTGAACGCGATCCCCCGCAAGGCCGGATAGAGGGTGGAGACCGCGCGCGCAAGATGCGCCCAATCGCTCTCCGGTCCTGGTTCGCGATACGGGCCGCGGCCGCCCATCAACAAGCGCCCAGCGGCGTCGAGCCGCCAATAGCGGATCACTTTGCGCGTGTCGGACAGCACTTCGCCGCCGGGAAGGATCGCCTGGCGCAGCGCCTCCGGCAGCGGCTCCGTCGCGATCTGCAGCGATGTCGCCGCGACAATCGAGCGCGGCAGCTCCGGGAAGAGTCCGTCCGAATAGGCGTTGGCGCAAAGAAGAACCTTCCCCACCGTGACCTGCGCCCCCGTCGCCGTCGTCGCGCGCCAGCCGCCGCCTTGCCTGTCGAGCGAAACGACCCGCGAGCCGCCATGAATGCGGGCGCCTGCCGAGATCGCCGCGCGCGCGAGCTCGCGCGCATAGGATAGCGGCTGAAGGCAGCCGGCGCGGCGATCCACGAAAGCGCCGACATAGCCCGCGGCGCCAATCAGGCGCTGGGCCTCCTGCGCCCCGACATAGGCGACATCGGCGCCGCGTTTCCGCCATTGCTCGGCGCGGGAACGCGCGAGCCTGGCGGCTTTCTCGGAATGGACGCCTTGGATCCAGGCGGTGCGGCGGGCCTCGGCCCTGAGGCCAAGCCGTTCGATGAGAGCGAACACAAAGTCCGCCGTGCCGCCGGCAAAGCGCCAAAGCCGCTCACCCCGCTCGCGGCCGAGCAAAGCCTCAATGTCGTCGGGATCGTATTTGAGTCCGGGGATAAGTTGCCCGCCATTGCGCCCGGATGCGCCGAAGCCCGGCGCCGCCGCCTCCAGCACGATGGCGTCGCCGCCCGCTTGCGCGATATGAAGCGCCGCCGAGAGGCCGAGATAGCCGGCGCCGACCACCAGCACGTCGGCGCCGCCGCCGCCATCGAGCGGCTCGACGCTCGGCGCCGCGACGGCGCTCTCCTCCCAGAGATTGGCTAGGCGACTCATGCTCAATAGCTCGGCGGCGTGATCGCCCAGATGACCTCCGTCTCATCCGGGCCGGGATTGCGGTAGCGGTGCGGCAATGCGCTTTGAAAGCCGAAGCTGTCGCCCGCCTCCAGCGTCAGAAACCGGCCGTCGACCCAGAGCTCCAGACGGCCGCGAAGCACGATGCCGGCCTCTTCGCCGGAATGCGTGTAAGGCTCCTCGCCCGATGAGGCGCCGGGAGGAAATCGGCACGACAAAAGCTCTAGAGCGCCCGTGAGGTTCGGGCTCAGGAGTTCATCGACGACGCCGGCCGAATAGTCGAGCCGACGACGGCGCGCGCGGCGCACAACGAGGTCGCGTTCCTCCTCCGGCACGTCTCTGGCTTCGAAGAACCAGCTGATCGTGACGCCGAGCGCGCGCGACACGGCGTACAGCGCTTTGATCGACGGGGTTGAGAGGTCGCGTTCCAGCAGGCTGAGATAGCCGACCGACAAGCCGCTCGCCGCGGCAAGTTGCGTCAGCGTGATGGCGCGCGCCTTTCGCAGCGCGCGAATCTCACGCCCGATCAAGCGCGGTTGACTCGGGTCGGGCGGCTCGGACGGCGCCTCGGGGCGGTTGGCGGGCAAGCGGACGGCGCTATTCATGGGGCAAACTTTTTTCCATTGATCCACTGATCGACTCGGCACAACTTTTTGCTATTGACAAAAATATCGCACTAAAATTTTAATGCAAGCGAAGTCGCAGGGGGAATTGAAGAATGGCCGAACGCTATGACGCCATCATCATCGGGGGCGGTCACAATGGGCTGACCTGCGGCGCCTATCTCGCGCGCGCCGGCTTGAAGACGCTCGTGCTGGAGCGCCGCCATGTGATCGGCGGCGCGGCGGTGACCGAAGAGGTCGTGCCGGGCTTCAAGTTCTCGGTGTTCAGCTATCTGATGAGCCTTTTGCATCCCAAAGTCATCGCCGATCTCGAACTCGAGCGATATGGATACGAGGTGCTTCCGGCAACCGACATGTTTGGCCTGTTGCCTGGAAACGACTACATTATTTTTGCCGATGACGTCGCCAAGACGCAGGCGTCGTTTGCGCGATTCTCGGCGAAAGACGCTGCGATCTATCCCGAGTTTGACCGATATTTGATGGAGTCGGTCAAGATCATGCGCAAAATCCTGCTCGATACGCCCCCCGATCCATCGTGCCGCGACTGGCGCTCGTTCAAGGAAACAGCGAAGTTTCTGTGGAAATACCGCCGTGTCGGCGACAAGCTCTTTCGTCTCATCGACCTGATGACGATGAGCGCCGACGATTACCTCTCCGAATGGTTCGAGAGCTCCGAGGTCAAGGCGGTGCTCGCCTATTATTGCGGCATCGGCACTTTTGTTGGGCCAAAAAGCCCCGGCTCCGCCTACGTCGTGATGCATCACGTCATGGGCGAGCACGCGGGCGCCGGCGGTTGGGGCTTCGTGCGCGGCGGGATGGGGTCGATCACCCAGGCCATCGCCCGATCGGGACAGGAGAAGGGCCTCGTCATCGAGACCGAGCGCGACGTCGCCTCGATCGACACTGTCAACGGCCGCGCGACCGGGGTAACGCTCGCGGACGGCACACGCTACGAGGCCGGAATCGTCGCGAGCAATGTCTCGGCGAAACTGACCTTCCTGAAGTTCCTCGACAAAGCGAAGTTGCCCGCCGATTTCGTGCGCGACATCGAAGCCTACAGAACGTTCTCCAGCGCCTTCAAGATCAACATCGCCTGCGAGGCGCTGCCCCAATACACGGCCTTCGATCCGCAGGCCTGCGGCTTCGCCTATCCGACCTATAGTCACATCGGGCCGACTATCGAATATCTCGAGAGAGCTTACGATGACGCCAAATACGGCGACATGTCGCGTCAGCCCTTCGTGACGCCAGTGACGCCGAGCTTCGTCGACAACACCATCGCGCCGCCGGGCAAGCATGTCGTGCATCTCTTCGGCGGTCACGCGCCTCACACGTTGAAGGAGGGCGACTGGACCACACGAAAGGATGAACTCGTACGCAACGTCATGCGGGTGATGGACGAACATGCGCCGGGCTTCTCGAGCGGCATCATCGACATGCAGGTGCTGACGCCGCCCGACATCGAGGCGAAGATCGGCTCGCCGCATGGCCATATTTTCCATGGCGAGTTGCAGATCGATCAGCTCTTCTGGGCGCGGCCCGCGCCGCATTGGGCGGATTACCGAACGCCGATCAAGGGGCTTTACCAATGCGGTTCATCCGCCCATCCGGGCGGGGGCGTCGGCGCGGTTGTCGGCCATAACGCCGCCCGCGAGATTCTGCGGGACCGACGTCGATGAACGCGCTCAGGCGGCAGCGGATTACGCGCGTCGCCGTCGCCGCGTTGCTGCTGGCGCCGGCAATGGCGATCATCGGGTTGGGGTTCGTCGCGCCGCTGCTGCGCCTGGCGGTCTTGAGCGTCTCCGCGCCGGCGGGTCCGCTCGCCGCCTACCGCGAACTGGCGACGGTCGACGTCTATCGCATCGTGCTCAGAAATACTGTCGTTCTGGCGCTTGTCGTATCGGCCGCGAGCCTCGCGATCGGCTTCGCGCTCGCGCTCGCGCTCACCCGGCTCGAGGCGGGCTGGCGCGCCGCGGTCTTCGCCTGCGTCGTCCTGCCCTTGTGGATCAGCGTGCTGGTGCGGACCTTTTCCTGGATGTTGATCCTGGAAAGCAACGGCCCCCTCAATCGCTTCCTCGTGGCGCTTGGGATCGTCGATCACCCGCTGCCTCTCCTCTTCGCCTTCCCAGGCGTCGCGATCGGCATGGTGCATGTGCTGCTTCCCTATGCCGTGCTGCCGATTTACGCGGCGCTCTCCCGCATCGATCCGGCCCTGCTGCGCGCCAGCGACGGACTCGGCGCCTCGCGAGCGACGACCTTCAGGCGCGTGCTGCTCCCGCTCTCGGCGCGCGGGCTCGCCACCGCCGCAACTTTCACCTTCCTTCTTTCGCTCGGGTTCTTCGTGACGCCCGCCTTGCTCGGCGGTCCATCCGACACGACGATCTCGATGCTGATTGATTCCTTCGTCAACGAACGCCTTGACTGGCCGCTCGCGGCGGCCGCTTCGATGGCGCTGCTCGCCATGGGGCTGGCGGTGATCGGCCTGGCGGGGCGATTCGTGCCGGTCAGCGCATTGTCGGAGGTTCGGTGACCGGCGCCTGGACCAAAGCCTTTGCGGCGCTGCTGGCCGCCGCGATCGTGATGCCGGTTCTGGCGGTGGCGCCGCTTGCGTTCAGCGAACAGAGTTTTCTGGTCCTGCCGCCGCGGACCTGGTCGCTGCGCTGGTGGAGCGTCTTCTTCGCGGATGCGTCCTGGCTCCGCGCGCTCCTCACGAGCCTGGAGGTCGCGGCGCTCTCCTGCCTCCTGTCGGTGGCGGCTGGAACCTCGGCGGCGCTTGGCCTCCAAGCGCTCGGACCCCGCGCGAGGGCGCTCGCCACCGGCCTCTTCCTGGGGCCGATGGTCGCGCCGGTGATCGTGCTGGCGGTCGGGCTCTACGCGCTCGCCCGTTCGTTCGGCCTAGTGGGGAGCACGCTCGGCCTCGTCCTTGCCCATACGATGTTGGCGCTGCCCTATGTCGTCTTGAATGTCGGCGTATCCGTCGCGGCGCTCGATCCGCGTCTCGCTCTCGCGGCGAGCGGACTGGGCGCCGGGCCCGGGCGCGTATTCCGCACGGTAACCTGGCCGGCGATTCTGCCCGGCGTGATGGGAGGCGGCGTCTTCGCATTCGTCACGTCCTTTGACGAAGTGGTGCTCGCGGTCTTCCTCGCGGGTCCCAGCGTCAAGACGCTGCCGGTGCGCATCTGGGAAGAGGTGCGCACTGAATACACGCCGGTCGTCGCGGTAGCCGCGACGATCATGATCATCCTTGCCGTCATCGGCTCGGCCATGGGACGGTTCGCGACGCGGAGGTCGGCGTGAGCGCGGTCGCCTTTCGCGGGGTCGCAAAGCGCTACGGCGCCTCCGAGGCGCTCCTCCCGCTCGACCTCGAGATCGCATCGGGCGAGTTCATCAGTCTCCTCGGACCCTCGGGCTCCGGAAAGTCCACGCTTCTAAATATCTGCGCCGGTTTCATCGAGCCGACGGCCGGCTCGCTCTTCGTCGCCGGTCGCGACGTCACCGCTCTGCCCGCGCGCCGGCGCAATATCGGCATGGTGTTTCAGAACTACGCCTTGTTCCCGCATCTCGACGTATTTGAGAACGTCGCCTATGGCCTGCGGGTCCGCAAGATAGCGCGAGCCGAGCTGGAGCAACGCGTCGAAGATGCGCTGCGGACCGTGCGTCTTGATGGCTTCGGCGCCCGATCGGTAATCAGCCTGTCGGGCGGACAGCAGCAGCGCGTGGCGTTGGCGCGCGCCATGGTGATCGAGCCCGACATCCTCTTGATGGACGAGCCGCTCGGCGCGCTCGATAAGCAATTGCGCAAGGAAGTGCAGATCGAGATCCGGCGCATGCACGTCGCCCGTCCGCGGACCACGCTCTATGTGACTCATGACCAGGAGGAAGCGCTCGTCATGTCGGATCGCATCGCGGTGCTGTCCGGCGGTCGCTTGGTGCAATTGGGCACCGCGCGGGAGCTATATAGCCGGCCCGTCGACGGCTTCGTCGCGCGCTTCCTCGGTGAATCGAACCTGATCGTCGGCCGCGTCGCGCAGCTGCAGGACGGGCGCGCGACGCTCAGTGTCGACGGCTTCTCCTCTCCGATCGAGGGATATGCGGCCCAGGGGCTTCGGATGGCCGAAGCCGCATGTGCGCTGATCCGACCGGAACATGTTCGGCTGGTCGCCGGCGGGCGCCAAGCGCGCGTCGTCGAGCGAATATTTCTCGGAGAGATCGTAGCGCTCAGGCTTGTTCTGCCGAGCGGCGTCGAACTTTGGTCGCGGCTCTTCAGTTCGGACGCGCCGGCCGGCGACCAGATCGAAATCGGTTGGGATCGGGAGCGCGTTTCGATCTTGCCCGAGACATCGTAAGGGAGGAAAACATCATGCTGACGAGACGACGTTTGATCGCCGCCGGGGCTGCCGGGGCGATGGCGAGTTTGATCGGCCGCGCCCAGGCGGACACAACGAAGCTGACTTTTTGCTCATGGGGCGGCGCGCTCAGCGACCTCGAAAAGTCGGCGCTGCTCGATCCCTTCGGCAAGATCAGGGGCTTCGAAGTGGTGGCGGCCTCGCCGACCAATTACGCCAAGCTGAAGGCGATGGTGGAGTCGGGTCCGCCCGAATGGGATCTCGTCAATGTCGGCGGCCGTTTCATTTGGCAGGGCGCCGATCTCCTCGAGACGCTCGACATGTCGCTGATTCCGAACGCGAGGGCGCTCGACGCGAGTTGGGTGGCTCCGAAGGGCGTCTTCACCTCCACGGGCGCCACCGTCGTCGCCTGGAACACGAAAGCGTTCCCGGAAGACAAAGGTCCGAAATCCTGGAAGGACTTCTGGGACGTCAAGACCTTCCCAGGTCCGCGCGGCCTCTACAAATTCTTCTACTACAACTACGAGGCCGCTCTTCTTGCGGCTGGTACGCCGCCCGCGGACGTCTATCCCATGACCGATGACAAGGTGAAACTCGCCATGGACAAGATACGCGAGCTGAAGCCCAACGTGAAGGTCTGGTGGACGGCCGGCGCGCAACCGCCGCAGTTGCTCTCTTCAGGCGAACTCGCCATGTCGTCGGCCTGGTCGGGGCGCGTGCTCGCCATCATCAAGGAGAACGCCCCGGTCGCCATGACCTACAACGACGGCATCGCTTGGGGCAATGGCTGGGTCGTCCCGAAAGGCGCGCGCAACGCCAGGCTCGCCATGGAGGCGATCAACTATGCGATCTCGCCGGAAGCGCAAGCGCGCCTCCTCGACTTAGGCATCTATGGGCCGGTGCTCGGAGAAGCGGCGGCTAAGGGGACGCCGGAGCAACGCAAGTTCATGGTCACTGCGCCGGAAAATATCAAGAACATGCTCATCCTCAATGAGCAGCAGGCGGCTCTGTATTCGGCGAAATACGAAAACGACTGGAGCCGGATGCAGCTCGAGTGAGCGATGTCGATATGAAGTCCGTGATAAGCGGGGAGCGCCTCGCGCCGCTCCTCGCGCCGCGCAGCATCGCCTTCGTCGGCGCGAGCGCACGGCCGAACACGCCGGGCCACGACATGATGCGGATGATCCGTCGCGGCGGCTTCGCGGGCATTGTTCATGCCGTGAATCCGAATAGCGGCGAAATCGAGGGCTACCCCTGTGTCGCCAGCCTCGCCGATCTGCCGGCTCCTCCCGATCTCGCCGTCCTTTCCGTCAGGAACGAGCGGCTGGAGGCGACGCTCGTCGCCGCGATCGCCGCAGGCGCGAAGGCGGCGGTCATTTTCGCCTCCGGCCTCTTGCCAGACGACGGCGATCCTCCGCTCGCGCGGCGGCTCGCTCGCGTCGCGCAGGCGGCCGACATTCCCATCTGCGGGCCGAACTGCATGGGCTTCTACAACGAGCTCGACCGGGTCTGGGTGTGCGGCTTCCCGAGCCCACGCCAGCCCGCTCCGGGCGCGATCGCCTTCATCGCCCATTCTGGCAGCGTTTTCGGCGCGCTCGCGCATAACGATCCGCGCCTACGTTTCGCGCTGGCCGTGTCCCCCGGCGGCGAGGCGACGGCGACGGTCGCCGATTACCTCGCTTATGCAATCGAACGGCCGCAGGTCAAGGTCGTCGGCCTGTTCCTCGAATCCGCGCGCGATCCGCAAGGCTTCGCGCGGGCGCTCGAGCGGGCGGCCGAGCGTGGCGTCCCCGTCGTCGCGCTCAAAGTCGGCCGCACGGAAGCGGCGGCTTCGGCTGCGCTCACTCATACAGGCGCGCTCGCGGGCAGCGACCTCGCCTATGCCGCCTTGTTCGATCGATATGGCGTTATCCGGGTCGAGACGCTCGACGAACTTGCCGCTAGCCTGCTGCTTTTATCCACGGAGCGCCGCGTCGCGCGGGGCGGTCTGGTCGTGATCGGCGATTCCGGCGGTGAGCGCGAGCTGGTCATCGATCTCGCCGACCGCGCCGGCGTCCCCTTCGCCGCGATCTCGCAAGACACGAAGGCCTCGCTTGCCGCGCGGCTGGAGCCCGGCCTCGAAGCCGCCAATCCGCTCGACGCCTGGGGCACGGGCGCCGATTTCGTCGCCCATTTCACGCATTGCCTCGGCGACCTCCTTGGCGACCCCGCGGCCGCGCTCGGACTGTTCAACGTCGATATCCGCGACGGTTCCTATCTGTATCGCGGTTTTGCCGATGCGGCGCTTGCAGCCGCGCGCGCGTCGGACAAGATCGTCGCCGTCGCGACCAATTACACGCAGGTCCGCCACGAAGCGCTCGCGCTCGAACTCACGCTCGCGGGGGTGCCTGTGCTTGACGGCACGGCGAACGCGCTCGCCGCGGTTCGCGGCGCCTTCGCCTATCGCGACTTCCTGGCGCGACCCTTCGATCCGCCGCCTTTGCCTCCCGCGGCGCGCGCGGCTGATCGTCACCGCGCCCGCGCGCGGCTGCGAGCGGGCGCCGGCGCGCTCGACGAGGCGTCGAGCCTGTCGTTGCTCGAAGCCTGGGGGGCGCCGACCATTCCGCATATCGTGGCGGAAAGTTCCGATGAGGCGCGTCTGGCGGCCGAGAAACTCGGCTATCCCGTCGCCTGCAAAACGGCGTCGCCTGGCATCCTGCACAAATCGGATGTCGGCGGCGTGCGGCTTGGCCTCGCCGACGAACACGCCCTGCTCGCCGCCTATGGCGATTTGGCGACTAGACTCGGCCCGCGCGCGCTGATCGCGCCGATGGCTCCGCGCGGCGTCGAACTATCGCTCGGCATGATCTGCGACCCGCAATTCGGCCCGATCGTAACCGTCGGCGCGGGCGGCGTACTGGTCGAGCTGCTTGCCGATCGACGTGCCGCGCTCGCGCCGTTCGGGCGAGCGACCGCGCGCCGGCTGCTCGATGACCTCAAGCTCAGGCGGCTGCTCGACGGCTACCGCGGCGGCGGCGCAGTCGATATGGATCGCCTGGCCGAGGTCGTCGCCCTGTTCTCCGTGCTGGCGGCGGAACTCGCCGATCTGATTGCGGAGATCGACGTCAACCCGCTCGTCGCGGGCCGTGAGATTCTTGCCCTTGACGCCCTCGTCGTCGCCAAACCGGAGAAGAGCTGATGAATCTTTCCTTGCCGCCCGAGGCGCTGAACTGGCAGCGTCGCGCCAAGGCCTTCGCCGAAGAGCATCTGTTTCCGCACGAGGTCGAGCTCGAGATGAAGGGCTCGCTGCCAGCCGCGACGCTCGATCGCTTGCGCGTCGCTGTGAGGGAACACGGCCTCAATGGCGTCAACCATGCGAGGGATGTCGGGGGCCAGGGCTGCTCGCAGCTCGAACTGACGCTGATCGGCGAGGAGCTGGGCAAGGCGACGGGCGCCCTTTGGGCGATCGTGCCGCATCCGGCAGTTGCGCTGAAACACGGCACGCGACAGCAAATCGACACTTATCTTCGGCCGAGCTGCGGCATGGAGCGGCGCGCCTGTGTCGCCGTGACCGAACCCGACGCTGGCTCGGACCCGCGCATGGTGCGCACCCGCGCCGACCGCCGCGACGGATACTTTGTCCTCAGTGGCGAGAAATGGTTCGTAACCTCGGGCGACGTCGCCGACTACCTGATCGTTCACGCCAACGTGGACGGCGACCCCGACAAGCCGACTTTGTTCCTCGTCGACAAGGCGCTGCCGGGTGTCCGCATCGCGCGCGAGCCCAAGTTCACGCATACTTATGTGTTCGGCCATCCCGAGTTCGTGTTCGAGAATGTCGAGGTCGGCGAAGACCGGGTTCTCGGCGTGGTCGGCGGCGGGCTTGACCTGACGAAGGACTGGTTCGTCGAGGCTCGGCTGCAGATCGCGGCGAGCACGTTGGGCGCCGCGATCCGCGCCTTCGAACTCGCGAGCGCGTGGGCGAGCGAGCGGCGTCAGTTCGGCCGCGTCATCCGCGATTTCCAGGCGATCGAGTTCATGCTCGCCGACATGGCGGTCGAGATCATGGCGACGAAGAGCCTCGTCTATCGCGTATCATGGGAAATCGACAGCGGCGTCGACCGGAAACTGGTCCATGCGCGGGCGAGCGCGCTGAAGCTTCAGGCGTCCGAAATGGCCGGCCGTGTGCTCGACAAGGCCGTGCAGATTTTCGGCGGGCGCGGCTATATGCGCGAGAATGCCGTCGAACGATTGAATCGCGAGGTGCGCGTCGATCGCATCTGGGAAGGCACTTCAGAAATTCAGAGGGTGATCATCGGTGGCCAATTGCGCAAACGCGGAACCGGCGTCTTCACAGGGTGGTGTTAGACGAGCCGCTCGCGGCGCCCATCGTATCCATGCCCATGCTCGGTCCGGCATGGCGGTTTCAGAGGGGGAAGGCGGCCTGCCGCCGATCAGCCAGATCGCGTCGCAATATTACGGCCGCCTAGGGGTTCACGAATATGAAGGCATCGCCCTCGCCCTCGACGAACGCCAGCGCATCACCAAGGATTTAAGCGACCATTGCAGCGCGATCATGCGCAACCATGGACTGCCGATCGCCGGCCGGACGGTGGCCGAAGCCTTCAACTCGATGTTCCATTTGTATCGCGCTCGCGCGGCATGACACGCCAGGAGAGTTTTTATGGTTCGCAAACATACGCCTTATTTCCACCAGTTCATGGCGCTGGGCGCCGAGATGGTGGATCGCATCGGCTTCGATTCGGCGTTCAAATTCACCTCGGTCGAGAACGAGCATCTGGCGACCCGCACCCGCGCCGGACTATACGATGTTTATTATCAGGTGCTGGTCGACGTCAAAGGCGCCGATGCGGAAAAACTACTGCAGCGCGTGCTGGTCAACGACGTGGGGGGCATGACCGACGGCAAGGTTCTGTATTCCTCGATGTGCAACGACAAAGGCGGGATGATCGATGATCTGACCTGCTTCCGGCTGTCGTCGACGCATTTCTGGCTATGCCCTACGCCGTCGCGGGTCGATCACGTCACGGCCTATTTGACGGAGCAAGCCGCAGGCCGCAACGCCGCCGTCACCAATCTCGGCGCCGGGCGGGCATTCATCTCGGTGCAGGGGCCGTTGTCTCGCAAGATCTTGGCGCCGCTTACCGATATCGACATTTCAGGCGCGGCCCTGCCTTATTACAGCTTTGCCCGCGGCGCGGTCGCCGGCGTTCCGAACGCCATCGTCTCGCGCACCGGCTATTCCGGCGAGCTCGGCTTCGAACTCTTCTATCCCGGCGAGTATTCTCACTACATGTACGCCGCGCTGCTCGCGGCCGGGAGGCAATATGGGATGGAGCCCTGCGGCCTCGGCGCCCTACGCAGCGTGCGTATCGAGAAGCGCTATCCGCTGTATGGCCTCGATGTCGATGAGACGACCAGCCCCATCGAAGCCGGCCTTGGCTGGACCGTGCGGTTCGACAAGGGCGCCTTCATTGGCTGTGACGCCCTGGCCCGCCAGAAGGACGAGGGGGTGACTCGCAAATTGGTCATGGTCGCATTTCCCGATCTCGCCTTTGTTCCGGCGCCGGGCTGCGCCATCGCGATCGACGGCAGAACCGTCGGCAAGGTGACCTCGGCGGATCGGGGCTATTTCCTCGGCAAGAGCCTTGCGCTCGGTTACGTGGCCCCCGACGTCGCCGCGGCGGGGACCAGGGTCACCGTCATCGATGCGGCCGGAAAAAGGGCGGATGGCGAGATTCATCTCAAGGCGCCCTACGATGGCGGGATGGCGCGCCTGAAGATGTGATCATACGGCGGCTTATCTGGACGGGTTGATTTCGCCCGACGCCACGAGGCGTCAGAATCGCGGATGGCGCTCGCACGGGCTTTGTCACATTGTCGAACGAAGAACGCGACAAGGCGATGCGCCCATCGCCGCGGCGCGAAGCGTGCGATGTGTTTGAGCGGACGTGAGATGGCGCTGGTCGTGGGTGCGCGACCGCGCATTGAGGATGTCTTATCCGCGGAACCGCCGGCTATCGGCGCCGCTGCACGAGAAGGGCGGCAAGCAGCACGCCATGCAGAATGTCGCCGCCGTTCCGAACATCGATGCGGCGCTGCGGGCGCTTGAAGGCTGAAGGGAGCCGCGCGCGCGACTCCCCTTGTCTTGCTCAGCGCACCTTACGCTTGCCGAAGGTGGGCTGCACTTCCGGAAGAGGCGGCATTTGCCAGGTGCCGGTGATGGGTACGCCCGTGTCGCGGTTGATGACCACGTCGATGACGGTCGGAAGGTTGGAGCGGATCGCCTCGCGATAGGCGTCGCCGAATTGGTCGGGGTGTTCGACGCGGATGCCGCGCCCGCCCATGGCTTCCGCCATCTTGGCGAAATCCGGATTCCACAGCTTGCCAGTGCGTTCATTGACGAAGCTCGTGCCGATTTCACGCCCATCGTGATAGGCGCGCTGCAGGTCGCGGATGGTGCCGATGGCGTAGTTGTTCTGCAGCACCCACACCGCGGGGAGATTGTATTCGACGGAGGTTGCGATGACGTGCGGCATCATCATGAAGCTGCCGTCGCCGCACAGCGTCACGCAGGGCGAATTGGGCCTGGCGAGCCTTGCGCCCATGACGCCGGCCACACCGAAGCCCATGGCGGCGAAGCCGCCGGCCGTAATGTGCGTGCCCGGAGTCCGCGGCTTCCAGTATTGTTCCGACCAGACCTGGCAGTTGCCGACGTCGTCGACCATCACCGTGTCGGGCGGGGAGATCTTGTTCATTTCCGCCATGATGCGGCGCGGCTCTATGGGCACTTCATTCGAGCGTTCGAAGGGTTCGCAGAAATTGCGCCAGTCCGTGCGCCAGGCTTCGATTTCCTTGTGCCAGGGGCTGCCATAGCCACGATGGGCGCCCTTGGCGCGGGCGATCCTCACCGCCTGGGCGAGGAAGGCCTTGGCGTCGCCGACCATGCCGATCTCGACCGGATAGTTGCGTCCAATTTCGTCCGCGTCGATGTCGACCTGGATGAGGCGTGTCGGCGGGATGTTGTAGACATAGCCCGGAATCCACGAGCCCGTATGGAGGTCGTTGAAGCGGGCGCCGATAGCGAGGATCACATCGGCATTGCGGGCGGCTTCGGTGGCCGGGTACTCGCCCCAGACGCCGGCGACGCCGAGATTGAGCCGGTGATCGGAGGGAAGCGCGCTTTTGCCCATGAAGGAGGTATAGACGGGAATGTCGAGTTGTTCGGCGAGCGCCTTTAATTCCTCATAGGCGCGGCTGACGCGCACGCCGCCGCCGGCGAGGATCAACGGCCGATGGGCGCTGGTGAGAAGGTTGAGCGCCTTCTCGACGGTCTCGTCGGCGACCGTGGTGCGCCAGTTGAGCGGCTGTCCATGCACATTCGGGTCGGGGGTCGAGACCGGCGCGCTTGTCATATAGAGGTCGTAGGGCATGTCGAAGTGCACGGGTCCCGGCCTGCCGGTGCGCATCATCGAGAAGGCGTCGGGCAGCGCTTTGACCAGATCCTCGACCTGGCGAATGCGCCAGGATTTCTTGACGATGGGCGTGAACATCGCGGACATGTCGCCGTGGTAACGGTAGTCGTCCTGCAGGGCGCCGGTGCCGAACTGAGTCGTCGGCACCTGGCCGGTGATGAGGAAGAACGCTGAGCAGTCATAGAAGGCGTTGGCCACCGAGATCATCATGTTCATGGGGCCCGGACCGGTGGAAGTATAGAGGGCGAGCGGCTGCCCGGTGAGGCGGTAGTAGACGTCGGCCATGAAACCGGCTGCCTGCTCTATGCGGGGCGAGATATGGCGGATGCGGTCGGTCAGCTTGTAGACCCCGTCGAGCAGGCCGATGGCGCCATGTCCGGCATAGCCGAGGATGTAAGGGACTTTCTCCTTGACCAGATACTCGGCGATGATGTCGCCGCCGCGCATCTCGTTGGAGCCGCCGGCGTAGGTTGAACCTCGCGCCTGCGACCCATAGGGCGGGTAAGCAGACGATGTGGATTGGGATCCGTAGCCTTCGTACGATCTGGGCCGGTCCTGCATGGTTAGTCCTCCTGGTGTTTCCTTCGGGTCGATCGGGTTGGTTCAGCAAGCCGTGGTCAGGAATGGGGCGCGCATCGTATCTCGCCGAACATGATGGCGAATTGGGTCTTGGCCTCGAATTCCCGCTGGATTTCGACCGGCGAGCTTTTCCTTGCCTTTGCTGAATCCTCGGACATGGCGCTCTCTGCTTCTCGCTTGAACCTCAAAACGTCGCCGCCGCTTCCCGCAATCGGCGATGCGCGGATTGTCGCGCCGCCTCGATCGGCCCCGCCGACCCCACCGTCGGCCCGATCAGCACGAAACGCGGGTCGGCGAAGCCGATGAAGCGCAGGACTTCGCGCAAATAGGGCGTCGCCATATCGATGCGGCCGCGGTTCATGCCGGTGACGTAATCGCTGCCGCTGGCGAGAATCACGAGCGTCGGCCGGTCCTTCAGCAGCGGTCGGTAGCCATGCGTGGGATCGAAGCTGAACGTCAGGCCGGGCTGTACGATCAGATCGACGTATTGCTTGAGCTTGTAGGGAATCCCGAAGTTCCACATCGGCGTTGAAATCAACACGCGCTCGGCGAGCGAAAGCCGCGCCACGATGCGCTCGATCACAGCGAACGCCTCGCGCTGATCGTCGTTGAACGCGCGTCCCGCATTCCGCGCATATTTGGCTTCCAGCGCCGCGCCGTCGAAATCGGGCAGCGTTTCCTTCCAGAGGTCCAGCGTATCGATGTCGCAGCGCGGATGGGTCTCGCGAAAGCGCGCGAGAAAGACGTCCGCGCCTGCGCTCGACGCCGAGTCCCGGCGCGGCGAGGCGCGTAGATGGAAGAGCGTGGGCAAGCGTTGCGGCCTCCTGGTTGCGTGTCCAGCCTTTCAGCCGAGCGCCGCGATGACGGCGTCGGCTGTCGTGACGACCGACACATTCTGCAAAGCGAAATTGATCGAGGCGTTGTGCCATTCCGCGTTCATGGTCGAGCAACAGTCTTCCGGCACGATCATGAAATAGCCCTTGTCGGCGCCGGTTCGCGCGGTGTGCTCGACCGACATGTTGGTCCAGGCGCCGGTGTTGATGATCGTGTCGCGCTTGCCGCTCTTGAGCAGCGTCTCGAGACGGGTGCCTTCCCAGGCGCTCATGCGCATCTTCTCGACGATGAGGTCGCCGGGCCTCGGCTCCAGGCCCGCGACCGGCGCGGCTCCCCAGCCGCCGCGCACCATCGCCTTGTTGTCGACTGCGCCCTCGAACAGCGGGGCGTTGAGCGTCATCCCCAGCCCGCCGGGCTCGACGACGAACCACACGTGGATGATCATCACGCCGCGCGCGCGTGCGGCGTCGGCGAGGCGGCGCACATTCTCCACGACGTGCTGCGAGCGCGCATGGGCGGGCGAACCCGATTCGGCGAAGGCGCCGCCCTCGCTGATGACGTCGTTCTGCAAGTCCTGGATGATCATGGCGCAACGCCGGGGATCGAGCGTCAGGCCCTGCGCCAATGAGGTCGGGCGTTCGGCGCCTCCGGAGTCGGAGGGCGCGCCGCGTCCGCGCGCGTTCATATAGGGCTCGTTGCGTGGGCCGACCTTCGTCGTGACCGTGTAGAGCGAATGGGTCGCGGTCATGAACAGCGTGCGGAAATCGTCGCCGCCCCAGGAGAGATTGGCGACCAGTTCGGGCACGCGCAGCTTGCCGATCAGTTCGCCCGAAGGCGCATAGACCCAGACGCCGCCCGGCGCGGTCACCCAGATATTGCCGCGCGCGTCGCATTTCATGCCGTCGGGGACGCCCGCTTCCAACGAGGAGCGAATGCCCGAGGCGAAGATGCGGCCGTTGGACAGCGAGCCGTCGCCCGCGACGTCGAACGCGCGGATCAGCGCTTGGACGGTGTCGTTGATATAGAGATGCTTTTCGTCCGGCGAGAAGCAGAGGCCGTTGGGCTGGTCGAAGAGATAGCGGTCGACCAGCAATTGCGGCGCGCCGCCGCCGGGCGGAACACGGTAGACGCCTTGAAAGCCGAGCTGGCGCGGGCGCTCGACGCCATAAACGGGCATGCGGCCGTACCAAGGATCGGAGAAATAGATCGATCCGTCCGAACGAACGCAAACGTCGTTGGGGCTGTTGAGCTCCAGCTTCTCGAAATGCGAGGCGAGCGCCTCGCGCCGACCGTCCGGCCGCTCGCGGATCAGCGACGAGGTCGCATGCTCGCAAACGATCAGATTGAGATCGGCGTCATAGGTCATGCCGTTGCATTTATTCGACGGCCGACGCACTTCCGCGACGCCGCGCTTGGCGTCCCAGCGCCGCCGCACGTCAGCGGGCATATCCGAGAACAAGAGATAGCGATCGACGGGATGCCAGATCGGCCCCTCGGTGAAAGTGAACCCCGTGCCGAGTTGCCCCACGGGCGCATAGGGGTCGATCAGGGTCTCGAACTCGGGCCGCAGCGTGGCGTGCGTCATCTCGGGATAACCTTCTTTTCGCTCAGGCTGGGAACCAATCGCGCCGGGGCAGGGACTGGACGATCGGGCCGGGGACGGAGTCTTGCAGTCGCCCGATCACGACGCCGCGCTCGACTTTGCAGGGTCGGTCATGCACCGGCAGCAGGAAGGTCGCGTTATTGAGCAGCTTCTTGATCGCACCTTTCTCGGCGCGCTTCGACATGCCGTGATTGCCCGTCGTCTGCGGCTCGGCGTCATGGATCTGCCGGAACGGCTCGACGATCTGATCGTTGATGTCGTAGATCACATCGCCGCAAATAGTCGCGACGCCCTCGGCGGTGTGAACGTGAACATTCATCGAGCCCTCCGTATGGGCCCCCGCGGCTTCGCAATAGACGCCTGGGATCAGTTCGGTCGGCCCGGAGATTTCGAGATCGAGCAGCCGGAGCGCGTGCCGCGTGTGCAGCCGGTCGATCAGATGCTTGATGTCAGGCGCGGGATATTGCGGATGTTGCAGCCCGGAGACGGAATATTCGAGTTCTTTGCGATTTATGACGGCGGTCGTGTTCATCGGAAACAGATCGTCCTTGCCGGCGTGGTCGATATGCAGGTGCGTGTGCGCGACAAAACGCACGTCGCCCATCCTGACGCCGTGCTTGGCGAGTTGGTTCTCGATCATGTTCTCATGGAACTGCAGCCCGCGCATGCCGAGCGTTTCCATGATCTGATTGGATCGATAGCCCGTGTCGACGACGACAGGGTATTGGCCGCCCAGGATCAGAAAGCCGGTCGTCAGCACGCGGCGCGTACGGCCGCAATCGCGGCCCAACACGAGAAAGCTCGATTCCAGTTCGATGTCGCCATAATCGAGTATTTTGATTTCCAGCGGCATGGTGTCCTCCCTCTGTGTCTAGGCGCGCGCCCTTGTGCGGTGATGCGGTAAACTCTCATGGCGGTGTCGCGGAGGATCGCTCTCCGTTCGTCCGGCCGCAGCGCTTCAGCGGCGGCGCGATAGGCGTCGACAAGCGAACTGGAGATGTCAGCGCCAAATTCCTCGATCGGACAATCGCGACGGATCGGCTCGTAAGGTCTGAAGATGCGCGGCTGCATCGGGCCGACAAGCCAGGGCGGGTCAGCCTGTCGCCAGATGTGATGGCGGCCATCGACGATAGGGATCACGCGGCCCTCCTATGTCCCAAAGCGAGCACATGCCCGACGATCGCCGGGACCGAACCACCGTCGACCATGTCGTCGACAAAGCGCGAAATCGCGATCAACGCTTCAGTTTGCGGTTTGAAATTCCTGCCTGCCGCGAGCGGCGTCAGCCAGCTGACGCGCCACGCGCGCCGGGAAAGCTTGGCGACCGCGTCGGTGAGCGCGAGGGGATCGCCGCGCTCCAGGCCGTCGGAAACGATCAGCACTGCGGCGCCGCGGGCATAGCCGGCGAAGCGCGGCACGGCGAGAAAGGCTTGCAACGCGTCGCCGATGCGCGTGCCGCCGTCCCAATCGCTGACGAGACGAGCGGCGGCGGCGAGCGCCTGCTCGCGGCGCTTGAGACGCATCGGGCGGGTGACGCGGGTCAGGCGTGTGCCGAAGGTGAAGACTTCGATGCGAGGGCTCGCTTGTGCGAGAGCATGCGCAAGCCGCAGATTGTCCTCCGTGCGCGCCTTCATCGATCCTGACACGTCGATCAGCAGGAGCATCTTGCGGGGGCGGGTCCGCCGCTTCAGCCGCGAGAGCTTCAGTATCTCGCCGTCGTTGCGCGCCGCTTCTCGCAGCGTGCGCCTGACGTCGACAACGGCGCCGCGGCGGCCGCGCATGCGTCGGTAGCTGCGCCGTCGCGGCAGGCGGGTCGGCGCCTCGCGCGCCAGCCGCCGCAGCGACTCGTCGCGGTCGCCGAGGCCGAAGCGGCGCTCGACGAGCGCCTCCGTGCGCGCAGCCGCGTCGCCAGATTCGTTGGATTCGTCGGCGAGCGGCGGTTCGTCGTCGCCACGCTGCTCCTCCTGAACGCGAACGACGTTTTCGTCATCGTCGGCGTCGCCGATAGCCGGCGCGTCCTCGCCGAGGAAGTGAATGCGAAAGAGGGCGTTGTAAGCGTCGTGTCGCTCGGGGGGCGGGGCGAGCGTCGCGAGGCCCGCGCGGCGGATGTCCTCGGGATCGCGCGGCCCCAGCAACGAAATCGCATTGAGGAAGGCCGTCGTCTGTTCCGGCGCGACGGCGAAGCCATTCGCGCGAAGCTGCGTCACGAAGGTGAGAAAGGGCCGAGCCGCGCGGGGCAGCAAATCGAGATCGCTCATGCCGCAGCCTCGGCGATCAGCGCGTCGAGCCGGCCGGAGATGAATGCGAGATCCTCCTCGTCCTTCAGCGCGACGCCGATCGAGCGCTTGAAAGCGTCGGGCCAGCGGGCGCCGCCCTGGTGCAGCAGCGTCGCGGCTTCCGCCCAATCCACCGCTTCCGCGATCCCGGGCGCCTTGCTCAGGGGCTCGCGCCGCAGTTTGCCCACCGCCGCGACGACCGCGCGCGCCGTCGTTTCCGCCACGCTGGAGGCTCGCATCATCACGATGCGGGCCTCCCGCTCGGCATTGGGATAGTCGATCCAATGATATACGCACCGCCGCCGTAGCGCTTCGTGCAAATCGCGCGTGCGGTTGGAGGTGAGGATCACCACCGGCCGCTCGGCGGCGCGGATCGTGCCGCGCTCGGGGATCGAGATTTGATAGTCGGATAAAAACTCCAGCAGGAACGCTTCGAACTCCTGGTCGGAGCGATCGATTTCGTCGATCAGCAGCACCGTGGAATCGGGCGCGCGCAAGGCCGCGAGCATCGGCCGCTCGATCAGGAAAGCGTCGCCGTAGATGTCGATGCTTTGGTCGCCCGCCTGGCGGATCGCCAGCATCTGGCGCGGATAGTTCCACTCGTAGAGCGCCGCCGAGGCGTCGATGCCTTCGTAGCATTGCAGACGGATGAGTTTGCGGCCGAGCACCGCGGCGATCGCCTTGGCCGTTTCGGTCTTGCCGACGCCCGGCGCGCCTTCGAGCAGCAAGGGCTTGCCCAGCGCCAGGGCGAGATAGGCCGCGGTCGCGATTTCCCGATCGGCGAGATAATAGGCCGAACGCAACGCCTTCTCGAGCGCCTCCGGACTATCGATGCCGACAATGTTGGATCTGACCGCCATGGGCTTTCCTCAGCGCCGCGCTTGCGGTCTAGCGCCGCCCTGCGCCCTGATGGCGCGAAGCACCTTTTCCGGCGTGATCGGCAAATCATCGACGCGAACGCCGACGGCGTTGAAGATCGCGTTGGCGACGGCGGGCAGCACGGGATTGGCGCTCATCTCGCCGGGGCCCTTGGCGCCGAACGGTCCATCGGCCGCCGGACGTTCGAGCACGGCGATGTCGAGCGGGCAGATGTCGCCGGGACCCGGCATCAGATATTCGACGAAGTCGCGCGGCCCGTGGCTGATGTCGGGATAACAGGGCTCCGTCGTCTCGAACAGGGCGTGGCTGACGCCCATCCAGGCGCCGCCGACGAGCTGCTGCTCGACGAGCCGGGGGTTCAGTGCGCGGCCGACCTCGTAGGCGCTATCCATCCGCACCATCGCGACTTCGCCGGTCTCGTCATCGACCTCGACCTCGGCGACGAGGCAGGCGTGGGCGTAACAGGTCACTGGCGACATTTCGCCGGTTTCCGGATCGACCGGCGACAAGGGCACGAGGAAGATGCCCCGTCCCGAGATCGTGCGACCCTGTCTGAACTGCGCGGCGATCGCGACGTCCTTGGTCGAAATGGAGCGATGCGGCGCGCCCTTGACGTGAATATTGCCGCGTCCGTCGGTTTCGAGGTCGGCGACGTTGACCTCGAGCTCCTCGGCCGCCGCTTCCATCATCACGCCGCGCGCCTCGCGCGCCGCCGCCATCACGGCGTTGCCGACGCGGTGCGTGCCGCGCGAGGCGAAGCTGCCCATGCAATGCGGCCCCGTGTCGGAATCGGCGGTGTCGACGTAGACGTCCTCGACGGGCACGCCGAGCGTCTCCGCGCAAATCTGCCGCGTCACCGATTTCATGCCCTGACCGAGATCGGTCGAGGACAGGGATACGGTGAACTTGCCGCTGGAATTGGAATGCACCAGCGCCTGGCTCGGGTCGCCGCCGAGGTTCATGCCGATGGGATAATTGATAGCGGCCATGCCGCGTCCGCGAAGCTTGGCCATGATCAGCGTCTCCTGCCAACGACCGACGAGAACCTCGTCGCGCCGTGGGAAGTGGGCGCCGGCGCGGGGGCGGGCGGCGCGGGGGTTCGCGCGGGTTCCGGCGTCGGGGCGGCCGTCGGGGCGCGTTCGTAGGTCGTGCGCTGTTGCGCGGCGGGGCGGGCCGCCGGGCTCGCGTCGCGCGCGGTAGGCGGGATCGCGGCGCGCTGACCGCCGCCGTCCTTGCGCGACGAGGCCCGCTTGAATTCGTCGCCGATCTTCCACTTGGCCTTTTCGGCCGCGACCTGCACGCATTCGATCAGCGCGGTGTTCTTCGCCTCGCGCCGATGCGCCTTCATGTCGCCGTCGCGATAGGCGTTGAGAATGCGAAACTCCATCGGGTCCATGCCGACGAGATCGGCAAGCTTGTCCATCTGGCATTCCAAAGCGAAATCGACGGCGGTGACGCCGAAGCCGCGCATGGCGGTCGACGGAACGCGGTTGGTGTAAACGCAATAGATGTCGGCGTGCACGTTCGGGATCGTGTAGGGGCCGGGCAAGTGCGCCGCGCATTTGATCACGGCGTAGCTCGAAAGCCGCGTATAGGCGCCGCTGTCGAAATAGACGCGAACCTTGCGCGCGACGATTCGACCGTCCCGATTGACGGCGTCCTTGACATAGATGCGCTCGGCGCCTCGCGGCGACCCATATCGCATCTCTTCCTCGCGGCCGAAAATATAACGCACCGGCCGTCCGGTCAGCATCGCGCCGAGGATCGCGAGCGGCTCGGTCATCGTGTCGACCTTGCCGCCGAAGCCGCCGCCGACGGTGCCGCCGACGAAATGCAGCTTGTTCGACGGCACGTCGAGGATTTTCGCCGCGGTGTCGAGCGAGAAGAACAGCGCCTGCGTCGAGGTGTAGACGACGTAGCGCCCATTCGTTTCCGGCGCCGCGATGGATCCATTGGTTTCCGTCGTCGCGTGCTCGATCGGCGACATCTGGTAGCGCTGCTCGAGCACATGGTCGGCTTGCGCGAAGCCGCGCTCGACGTCGCCGAAGCGAAGCTTCTGATGGTCGTAGAGGTCGTGATAGAGGAAGGCGTTGTTCGGATAGGTCTCGTTGACGACGGGCGCCCCTGGCTTCAGCGCGTCCTCGACGTCGAACACGGCGGGAAGCGGCTCGTAGTCGACGCGGATCTTGGCCAGCGCCTCGAAGGCTTCGCGGTGACTGGCGGCGACGACGGCGACGATCGGTTCGCCCTTGTATCGCACCTTATCGACCGCGAGCGTCGGTTCGTCGTCCTTGCCGAAATTGATGAGGCTCAGCAGCGTGTTGAGATTTCGCGGCACGTCGGCGCCGCGAATGACTCTGCGGACGCCGGGCAGCCGCTCCGCTTCGCTGACATCGATGCGCCGTATACGAGCATGCGAGTGCGGACTGCGCAGCACTTTCAGATGCAGCATCCCCTGCAATTTGTGGTCGTTGAAATAGGTCGAGGTCGCCGTGACGTGCCCGAGCGCGTCCTGGCGCTGCGTCGGCTTGCCAATCTCCTTGAGATTGTCGTCGCGTTCGTCGGCGAAAATGTCTTTGCGAAGTTCCAGCATGGCGGGGCCCTTCAGGCGCGCTTGGCGCCGCCGCCCGCGGCGACGGAGAGAATGGCCTTGATGATGGGTTCATAGCCCGTGCAACGGCAGATGTTGCCGGAGATCGCCTCGACGATCTCGCTGCGGGAGGGCGAGGAATTGCGGTCGAGCAGCGCCTTGGCCGCCATCAGCATGCCGGGCGTGCAATAGCCGCATTGGGCCGCGAAGCTCTCCATGAACGCCGTCTGCAGCGGATGAAGGTTGGGTCCGGTCTTCAGACCGTCGGCGGTCTCGACCGAGCGGCCCGCTACAGTCTCGGCGAGCGTGACGCAGCCCAGATGCGCCTCGCCGTCGATGAGCACTGTGCAGGCTCCGCAGCCGCCCTGGCCGCAGCCGAATTTGGGGGAAACGTCGCCGACGCCGTCGCGCAACGCCGAGAGCAGGTTCGCGCCGCCGTCGACGAAGACGGCGACCTTGCGGCCGTTGTGCTGAAAGTGGAGCGCGGTCTTGGCCATGGTTGAGCTCTCCTTCAGGCGTCCAGGCCCAGCAACACTCTGCGCAGATGCACGCCGACGACTTCGCGCCGATACCAGGCGCTCGCGATCGCGTCCGTCGCTGGCGAGGCGCCTTCGGCGGCGGCCGCGACGGCGGCGGCGACGCCCGCTTCGTCGAGCATCCGCCCCTCGAGCGCGCGCTCGGCGGCCTTGGCGCGGATCGCGGTGGGCGCCATCGCGCCATAGGCGATGCGCGCGCCTGAAACCCGCCCGCCCATGCTGGGCGCATGAACCGCGATGGACACCACCGAGGCGCCATGCGGTTTGACGCGAGAGATCTTGCGATAGCGAAAGGCCTCGGCGTTCGCCGGGCGCTCGCAGGAAACGCCGAGGACAAGCGAGCCGGCGCTTCGATCGCGCCCCGCCAGGAATTCCTCCATCGACATCTCGCGGGTGCCGTATCCGCCTTGCACCGAGACCGTCGCGTCGAGCGCCAGCAAGGCCGTGGCGAGATCGCCGAAAGGCGAGGGCGCGAACAGATTGCCGCCGACCGTGCCCATGTTGCGCACCGCGGGGCCGCCGATGGAGCGCGCGGGCGCGTGAAGGAAGGCGAGTTCGCGTTCGCGCAGGATTTGCGCAAAGGTCACGCCGGCGCCGATCGTAACGCGGCCGCCGGTCGCGCGAATCTGCGTCAAAGCGCGGTCCTGGACTCGTACGATTGTCGAAAGCGTGAGATCGCCCTCGTTGACATCGCGCATCACCAGCGTGCCGCCGCCGAGATAGCGCGCGCCGCGATCGGCGGAGATGGCCGCCGCCGCCTCGCCCATCGTCGCGAAGGTCTTCACGCTCACCGGCATGACGAAACTCTCGTGTTCATGCGGCCTCGCTCAGGTGTTTGCGGACGGAATCGAAGCCGGCCTGATAGATCTGCTCGGCCACCATTTCGGTCAGCCTCTGTTCTTCGCCAGCTCGGGTCGTGAAACGACACTCCCACTGCCAGAATGTGCGGTCCCCGTCGGTGACGGGCAGAAGTCTGACGTGCGCGACGTAGTTGAAGAGCGGAATCGGCGTATCCAAGAGACAATAGCTGAAGCTCTGTTCGAGATCGGACAGGGCGAGCAATTGCTCGCGCAGCTCGGAGCCATCGGCCAGTTTGAACCGCCTGACGCAGCCGACCTTGTCGGAGGGCTGGCCGCGCTCGATCGCGCTGGTCGCCACCGCGGGATGCCATTGGCCGTGCCCATTGAAATCGCGCAGCACCTCCCAGACCCGATCGGTCGGCGCGTCGATGATCGTGCTCTTGACGATCTTCGGCATGCTCAGCCCCCGAACGCGCGTTTGAGCGCGTCGAAGCCGCCCTGGAATACGCCGCCGCCGATCGTGGCGATGAGATCGGCTACGCGATCGGGAGCGCAGTCGAACTCGGCGGTCCATTCCGCGAACGTCCGCTCGCCGTCGGTGACAGGCGTCAGTCGCAGCGTCGCGACGTAATTCTCCACTCCCATCGGCGATTCCAGAATGGAGTAGGTGCAGAACGTGTCGTAGTCCGAGAGCCCGAGCAGCTTTTCACGAATGCGGTCGCCGTTGCGCAGACGAAAGTCGCGCACGCAGCCGATCTTGTCCGAGGGCTCGCCGCCCTCGATGCGGCTTTCCGCGATGGCCGGGTGCCAATTGGGCAGGCCATTGAAGTCGCGCACCCGCGCCCAGACCCTGTCGGAGCGGGCGTTGATCACGCTGGAGACGAAGACGCGCGCCATGATCTTTCCTCAGCTCTTCTTTCTCGGGGTTCCGCCGCCGCCCTGTGGCGGCGCGTCGGGAGCGGCGGCCGGCGGCGGCGCCTCGGGATCCTTCTTCGGGGCGACGTCCTTGCGGATGCCCTGCAGATCGCGCGCGTCGCGGATGAGGCCCTGCATCTTGGCGAGGCTGCCGCCTTCGATGCCGATCTCGGCGAGCACCGAGTCGATCAGCGGGGCCTGCACGCGGTAACGCAGCGCCGAGTCGATCACTTCGTCGGTCGCGCTGCGAGCGCCGCCGCTCCCCGAGCCGCCGGAGCCGTTGAGACCGTCGACGTGAAGAATGCGGATGCCCTCGATTTTCTCCATCGGCTTGACGCTCTCGCGCACGATGCCCTCGATGTGTTCGAGCAGCTTGCGCTTGAACAGCGATTGGCGCGCGCCGTCGGTGAGCACGTTCTCGGCCTCGTTGATCAACCGCTGCGCCTCGGCCTCGACGGCGGAGCGCACGCGCTCGGCCTCGGCGGCGATGCGCGTCTCCTGAGCGGCCTTCTCGGCGAGAAGAACTTCGACGGTCTTTCGCCGCTGCGCGATCTCGCTTTCGCGCACGGTGATGCCCTTTTCCTGCGCCTCGGTGGCGCGGGCCTTGGCGTTTTCCGCCTCGGCTTGCGCGGCCGAATGTTCGAGCGATTTCTGATAAAGGGCGATCGCCTTCTCCATCAATGCGGTTTCGACCACCTTTTCGCGATCGACTTCGAGCTTGCGCAGATCGCGTTCCCTGGCGATGCGCGCCTCGTCGATGCCGCGATCCGAAGCGATGCGGGCCCGCTCGACGTCCTCGCGAGCGGCGATTTCGGCCTCTTGCAGCGCCTGGACCCGAGCGACCTCGAGCTGTTCGATCGTGCGCCGGCGATCGAGCCGTGCGGCTTCCATCGCCTGCTCGCGCTCGACGTCGCTCTTTTCGACATGCTGCTTGGCGAGGATCTCGGCCTGCCGGACTTGCCGGTCGGCGTTGATGCGCTCCGACTTCTTGGACGACAATGCGATGACACGTTCCTCGTCGGCGATCTCGACGGCCTTCTTCTGGTCGATGTTCAGGACTTCGCGCGTCTTGGTCGAGGCGATGCGGTCGGCCTCCAAAGCCAATTCGACGCCGATGCGCTGCCGCTCGATCACGTCCCGACGCTTGAGCTCGGCCGCTTCGAGAACTTCCGAGCGCGCGATCTCCAGGTTTCGCGTCTGCTGATCCGCCTGAATGCGTTCGGCCGCGATGGCCATCTCCTGCGCGATCTTGACGCCTTCGATGGCCTCGCGCGCCTTTACATCGGCGGTTTCGACGCTCTGATTGCGGGCGATCTCCAGTCCACGGATTTCTTGCTCCGACGCGATCCGCGCGGAGGCGACGACCTGACGCGCAGAAACTTCGGCCTTGTCCAACGTCTCGTTGCGGGCGATTTCCAGGCTTCTTGTTTCCTGCTCGGCCTGGATGCGCTCGGCCGCGACGGCCTTCTCCTGGGCGATGCGCGCGGCTTCGATGGCCTCGCGCGCCTTGATCTCGGCGGCTTCGACCGCTCGGTTGCGGGCGATTTCGAGCGCGCGGATCTGTTCGTCCTTGGCGATCCGTTCGGACTGCGTCTTGCCTTCTTGACCGATGCGCGCGGATTCCACGAGCTGGCGCGACGCGATCTCCGCCTTTTCCAGGGCTTCGTTGCGCGCAATTTCGAGCTTTCGCGTATCCCCGTCGGCGGCGATCGATTCGGCGGCGGTCTTCTTTTCCTGGGCGATGCGCGCGGCGCGGGTGGCCTGCAGTGCGGCGATCTCGGCTTCTTCGACCGCGCGCTTGCGAGCGATTTCCTGCGCCGTCGTCTCTTGCTCGCTTAGGATACGGTTGAGCGTGATCTTCTTTTCTTGGTCGATCCGGGCGGCCTGGACCGCTTCACGCGCGGCGATATCGGCCTCCTCGATCGCCCTGTTGCGCGCGATTTCGAGGCCGCGGATACGCTCTTCCTGTCCAATGCGCGTGGTCTCGGTCGCCTCGCGCGCGCTGATGCCAGCTTCCTCGAGCACCTGGTTGCGCGTGATTTCGAGCTTGCGTGTCGCCTGTTCGGCGCCGATCCGGTCGGCGGCGAGGCTCTGTTCCCTGGCGATCTTGGCGGCTTCGACGGCCTGGTTGGCCGCGATTTCCGCTTCCTCGATCGTGCGCGCGCGCAGGATTTCCAGCGAACGGGTGTGTTCCTCGCCGGCGATGCGCTCGGCGTTGATCGACGTCATCTGGACGATGCGCAGTTTTTCCGTCGCTTCGCGAGCGGCGATCTCCGCTTCGTCGACCGCGCGCGTGCGCTCGATCTCGCGCCGCCGGGTCTCTTCCTCATTGACGATGCGGGATTCGGTGACGGCGCGCTCCTGCTGGATGCGGGCCTTCTCGACGACCTCGCGCGCCTGAATCTCGGCTTCCTCGATGGTGCGCGTGCGCTCGATCTCCTTCTGCCGCACTTCGCGCTCGGAGGCGATGCGCGCGGTATCGATGGAGCGTTGATTGTTGATGCGGGCCTTCTCGATCTCCTCGCGGGCGGAAATTTCGACTTCCTCGACCGCCCGCGTGCGCTCGATTTCCTTCTGGCGGACCTCGCGTTCCGAGGCGATGCGGGCTTCGCTAATCGCCTGTTCGTTGGAGATGCGAGCCCTCTCGATCGTCTCGCGCGCGGAGATCTGCGCTTGCTCGGCTTCGGTTTCTTGCAAGGCGCGCTCGCGCGCAACTTCCGTGCGCTGCACCGCGCGTCGCACTTCGATATCGCGCTGCTGGTCGAGCCGCGCCGCCTCGCTGTCACGTTCGATGTCGAGCGCTTGCCGCTCGGCTTCCAAATTGCGGGTGCGAATGCGGATCATCGAATCCTGTTCGATGTCGTTGCGCAATTTGCGCTTGGCTTCGATATCCTCCATCAGCCGGGTCAAGCCCTCGGCGTCGAAGCGATTGGACGGATTGAAGAATTCGAGGTCGGTCTGGTCGAGGTCGGTGATGGCGACCGATTCGAGTTCGAGACCGTTTTGCGCCAGCGCCTCGGCCGCCGCAGCCTTGACGCGAGAGACATATTCGCCGCGTTGCTCGTGCATCTGCTCCATCGTCATCTCGGAGGCGACGGACCGCAGCGACGAGACGAACTTGCCGGACAACAAAGCGTGCAGTCGCTCGGGTTCGAGGGTGCGTCGGCCCAAAGTCGCCGCCGCGATCGACACCGCTTCGCGGGTCGCCTGCACGCGGACATAGAAGTCAGCTTCGATGTCGATGCGCATGCGATCGCGCGTGATCAGCGCGTCGCCTTTCTCGCGCACGATCGCCATCGGCAGCACGTTCATGTTGACCGGCGTGAAATCATGGATGAACGGCAGCACGAAGGCGCCGCCGTCGATCACCACGCGCTCGCCGAGGAAGCCGGTGCGCACGAACGCCACCTCCTTGGAGGAGCGGTGATAGAGCCAGTTCACGATGTAGACGAACACCACGATGACGATGATCGCGATGATCAGCCAGAGGATCAGCGTGCCAATCAAGAGACCCGACATCTTCCCTACCTCCCCGACAGGCCGCGCCGAGATGCGGCCTGAAAACCCAATTCACTCAACTTCGTCCAATAGCCTTGAACTTACGCACCTGCTCGGTCAGCGCGCGTTCGACCGGCAGGCGCTCCATCGACGACGCGCCATAAAAGCCGTGGCACGTCTTCGTATTCTTCATGATGAAGTCCGCGTCGGCGGGCTCCGAAATCGGTCCGCCGTGCGCGAGCACGAGAATGTCGGGCCGCACGCGCCGCGCCGCGCCGGCCCAGGCGTCGATGAGCGCGGGACAGTCCGATAGCTCGAGCGCGGTATGCGCGCCGATCGCGCCGCCCGTGGTCAGGCCGAGATGGCAGACGATGATGTCGGCGCCCGCGCGCGCCATCGCTTCGGCCTCGCCTTCGTTGAAGACATAGGGCGTCGTCAGCAGGTCCTTGGCGCGCGCCTTAGCGATCATGTCGACCTCCAGGCCGTAGGACATGCCGGTTTCCTCCAGATTGGCTCGGAATGCGCCGTCGATCAGGCCGACGGTCGGGAAGTTCTGCACGCCGGCGAAGCCAATCGCCTTAATCGAATCGAGGAAGACGTCCATCGCCCGAAAGGGATCAGTCCCGTTGACCCCCGCGAGAACCGGGGTGTGTTTCACGACCGGCAGCACTTCCGCCGCCATTTCGACGACGATCGCGTTGGCGTCGCCATAGGCCAGCAAGCCCGCGAGCGAACCGCGTCCGGCCATGCGATAGCGGCCCGAATTGTAGATCACGATGAGATCGGCTCCGCCGGCCTCCTCGCATTTGGCGGAAAGGCCCGTGCCGGCGCCGCCGCCGACGATCGGCTCGCCGCGCGCGACCATCGCGCGGAATTTTTCGAGTAGAGCCGTGCGTTCGAAACGGGGCATGTTCACCTCTCCGCGCGTTTGCGCGCGCCCGCGCGGCCGTGCAGCGCGCGAAACGCGGTCACGACGGCGGACGAGAATTCGGGATCGTTGATGTGGCGCCTGATGCGGATGAGCCGCCGATTGGCGGTCTGGCGCACCGTCTGCTCGAGCGCGCGGAACAGAGCGGCGTCCGCCTCGGGATCGTGGAAAGGTTGGCCGGGCGCGTCGAGCGCGGAAACCCCGCCCTCGGGAAGAAAGAAGCGAACCGGCCCGTCCATCTGGTTGAGTCGCTCGCCGATCCAGCGGCCCACCGCGTCATTCTCGGCCAGGTTGGTGCGCATCAGCGTCACCTGCGGATTGTGAACCTGCAGGCGGCGACCGGCGTAGGCGAGCGGCACGGTGTCCCTGGGGCCGAAATTGACCATGTCGAGCGCCCCGACCGACCCGACATAGGGCAAGCGCGCGCGGATGATCGCTCCGAAACGATCCTGCGTCGCGGGGAACACGCCGCCCATTAGGAGATCGCAGACTTCCGTTGTCGTGATGTCGATGACGCCCGCGAGAAAGCCGGAATCGACGAGCTTCTCCATGGATTGACCGCCGACGCCGGTCGCGTGGAAGATCAGACATTCCCAGTCCTTCGCCAATGCAGCCGAGATTTGCTGCACGCAGGGCGTCGTGACGCCGAACATCGTCAGTCCCACCGCGGGCAGATCGGACCCCGTGGCGCGGGACGTCCCCTGCGCGAGACGCGCCTTGACCATACCGATAATCGCTTCCGCGCCATTTCCGAGGACCTGACGCGAAATCGAATTCAAGCCTTGGACGTCGGTCACCGAATACATCATCGCGATGTCGGCTGGGCCGACGTAGCGGCTCACATCGCCCGAGGCGACCGACGAGATCAGGATCTTGGGCACGCCGATCGGCAGCGCCCGCATGCCCGGCGCGATGATCGAGGCGCCGCCGGAGCCGCCGGCGCCGATGATGCCGGCGATATCGGACTGCCTCTTGATCCAGGCCTCGAACGCTTCGGCCATCGCCGTCACCGACGCGCCGCGCTCGCCGCCGAAGACCCCGGCGCCGCCGCGTCCGTGATTGAGCGCGATTTCCTGCGCGGTGACGTCTGTCGTGGCGGGCTTGCCGCTCGTCGAGACGTCGACCAGCCGCGTTCGAAGGCCGCTCGCTTTGACGAGGTCCCGGATGAAGCGCAGCTCTGGTCCCTTGGTGTCTAGCGTGCCCACGACGAGGACTACCGGCGGGCCGCCCGACCTCGCAGCGGTCGGCGAGGAGCGTCGTCGCGCCGCTTCGTCGATCCGGGTCAGGCCGGAGGAGAGCATGCGCGCGCTCGCTTCGATGCGCGCGGCCGGAACCGGCTGCGACCAACGCGTCGGTGGAATCGGATTGGAAACGTAAACGCGGACCGGGCCTGCGCTCGGGGCAGGGGCGGCCGCGGCCTGGGTTCGCGGGGTGCGGGGCGCTTCCGCCTCGGCTTCCGGTTCCGCCTCGGAACGGCGTCCGACGCCGAGCAGACGTTGCTGCAAATCGCGGTCGGCCGCCAATTGCGAGGAGCCGATGATGCGGTTGATCCGCCCATTGACCATGATCGCGACGTTCTCGGCGACCGAAGTCGCCACGCCGATATTCTGCTCGATGACGAGAATCGCCATGTCGCCTTCTTCGCCGAGCTTGACCAGCATCTCCTCGACCTGGGACACGATGACCGGCGCCAGGCCCTCGGTCGGCTCGTCCATGATGAGCAGATGCGGATTGGTCAGCAGGGCGCGCGAGATCGCGAGCATCTGTTGCTCGCCACCCGAAAGCTGTCCGCCGCCGTTGTTCTTGCGCTCGGCCAGGCGCGGAAACGTGTCGTAGATGCGCTCGACGCTCCAGGCCCCGCGACGCCCGCCTAGGCTCATTCGCAGATGTTCGTCGACGCTGAGCGAGCGCCAAAGGCGACGTCCCTGGGGGACGTAGCCGATGCCCAGCCGCGCGATCTGCGCGGATTGCAGACCCAAAAGATCCTGACCGCTCATCCGAATGGAGCCGCTCGAAGCGCGCACCAAGCCCATGATCGTCTTGCAGAGCGTCGTCTTGCCCATGCCGTTGCGGCCGACGACCGAAAGGACGCCGTGTTCGAGCGTGAGGTCGACGCCCTGCAGCGCATGCGAGTGACCGTAATAGACGTTCAGGCCGTCGATCTGAAGGATTGCGGCACTCTGGGAACGGCGCGGCTCAGCCATGACCGCCTCCAAGATAGAGCTCTTGAACCTCGGGGTCGGACTCGATCTCTTGCGGCGCGCCTTCCTTGAAGATGCGCCCGTTGTGCATCATCGTGACGCTTTCGACCACGCGTAGCGCCACGTCCATGTCGTGCTCGATGATGATGTAGCCGATATGGCCGGGTAGGGCGGAGAGAATTTCGACCAATTCGGAGCGCTCGGTCGGTGACAGGCCGGCGGCGGGTTCGTCGAACAGAATGAAGCGCGGCGCGCCGGCCAGCGCGAGCGCGATTTCGAGCTGGCGTTGTTGACCGTAGCTGAGCTCGCCGACGAGTTGATCCTTGACCGCACTCAAATGCACGGCCTGAATCAGGTTCTCGGCGGAATGGACCAGGGCGTCGTTGAGGCGCGGGCGGATCAAGGAAAAGCGGCCGCGCGAAACGCCGCGACAGGCCAGATACACATTGTCGACGACCGACAGGCCCGGAAACAACGCGGAGATCTGATAGGTGCGGCGCAAGCCGCGTCGGATGCGCTCGTAAGGCGGGAAGGCGGTGACGTCCTCGCCGAAGAAACGGATCGTGCCCGAAGTCGGCAGGAAATCGCCGGTAATGCAGTTGAACAGCGTCGTCTTGCCCGCTCCGTTCGAGCCCAGCACCGCGCGTCGCTCGCCCGGCCGCACCGTCAGCGTGATGTCGGTCAGCGCGGCGAGCGCGCCGAACAGACGCGTGACGCCGCGCAATTCGAGGGCGTTGCCGGCGCCGACCGCGGAGAGGCGTTGCGCGACGCTATCCATGGCCGCCGCCTCCTCTGGCCGCGCTGTTGGCGCCGGCGCCGCGATTGCGCCACCGCTCCCAAAGCCCGATGATGCCGTCGGGAGAGAAGAACACGATGACGAGAAAGCCAAGGCCGATCAGCAGCCGAAAGCGGTTGCCGTCGAGCCCGATCGCGATCAGGAACGAGAACGCGAACGTGTGCAGGACCGTGTAGATCAGCGCGCCGATGAACGGCCCTATCGGGCGTGACACGCCGCCGACGACCGCGATGATCAATATGTCGATCGCCGCGTCGACGCTGACGGTGCCCGGGGAAATCTGTCCGTTGCTCCAGACCAGCAGCACGCCGCCGATCGCGGCGACGAGAGAGGCGAAGACATAGGCGCCGACGCGATGGGCGTTGACGTTGAATCCTAGCGCGGCCATGCGGCGCGGGTTATCGCGCACGCCCTGTAGCGCCAGGCCGAACGGCGCCCGCGAGAGATAGTTCGCCGCCGCGTAAGAGGCCGCGGCCAGACCAAGCGTGAGATAGTAGAACGCGATCGGCGCTCGCCAATCCACACCCCAGAAATGAGGCGTCGCGACGCTGTTGATGCCGGTGTGGCCGTTAAAGATCGCGTAATTCTGGTTGGTGAAATAGTAAAACGCCGACGCGATGGCGAGCGTGATCATGAGGGTGTAGATGCCTTCGGTGCGCACCGCTATCGCCCCGGCGATCGTGCCGAAAAGGGTGCCCAGCGCCAGCGCCATCGGCATCGCCAGCCACCACGGCCAACCCAGGCTCACGCTCGCCACGCCGCTGACGCCGAAGATCGAAACCATGTAGCCCGCGAAACCGGCGATCGTCATTTGCGCGAGGCTGACCATGCCGCCGTAACCGGCCAGGAACATCAGGCTGAGCCCGATCATGCCCAGGATGAACGACCAGGAGAAGATCTGGAACAGGATGAATTCGTTGGCGAGCAACGGCATGATCAGCAAGATCACGACGACCAGCGCGGCGGCCGGATGGATGCGTTGCGTCCAATCCGTCGACGCCTCTCCGACAACTGGAACGGGGCTGGTCTGGGGCCGACCCGAATTCTCGACCATCGCCATCGCTCAGCGCCTCGCCAACAGGCCCTGCGGCCGAACGGCCAACACGACCACCATGATGAGGAAAACGAGGACGATCGAGTAGGTCGGGATGTAGACGGAGCCGAGTTGCTCGGCGAGGCCGATGATCAGCGCGCCGAGCGCCGCGCCGGGGATCGAGCCCATGCCGCCGACGATCACGACGACAAGCGACGCCAAAAGAAACCGCGTGTCCTCGCCCGGCGCGATCGACTGAAACGTGCCGCCGACGACGCCCGCCATGCCGGCCAATCCGGCGCCGAACGCGAACACGAGCACAAACACGAGTTGGATGCGCACGCCCATCGCCGAAAGCATGTCGCGATCATCCACGCCCGCGCGCACGATCATGCCGATCCGCGTCCGATTCAGGACGAGCCACATGGCGACGCCGATGACGACCGATGCGGCGAAGATGACGAGGCGAACGATGGGATATTGGAGATAGACGGCTTCGCCCGAAGACTTGACCGCGGTCACGAAGGGCAGGGACGTCGGGCCGACGAGCCATGCGGGCGTCTGGATCTGATAGTAGTCGCCGCCGAAGACCCAGAGCATGAGGTCGGCCAACACGATCGAAATGCCGATCGTGACCAGCGTCTGCCGGAGGTCTTGGCCCTCCATGCGGCGGAAGACCAGAATTTGCAGGACGATGCCGAGCAGGGCGGCCGCGACGAAAGCGGCGACGAAGCTGAAGAGCCACGAACCGGTCCATTCCACCGTTTTATAACCGACGTAGCCGCCGAAGAGATAGATCGAGCCATGCGCGAGATTGACATTGCGCATCAGACCGAAAATCAAAGTGAAGCCGCTGGCGACGAGAAAATAAAGGCCGCCGAGCGTTATCCCGTTGAACAGCGCGTTGAGAAATATCTTCTTCCTGCCGACGACATCCTCCAGGCCCTGCGGCCAGGTTCCGAAAATCAACCCGATCGCCACGACGACGGCGATGAGGATGATGAGCGACCACAGAGGATATCTCTCGACGAAGCGGCTCATGCGTCCGCGCCCGAAACGCGGGCCGGGTCAATGCCGCCGACCCCCTTTGCCGATCGCGGCGTCCCTCGCGGCGCCGATATCCAACTCCCCGACATCACGGCGTCGACCCTCCCGATGTCTTGCGCCGCTGGCCCGACGCTCCCGATTAAGGGTCCACTCTAGCGCGCCTGGGTCGCGCGCTCTTGATCGTCAGTATCTTTTCGCGCGCCCCTGCGCCTCAAAGCACGTGCACCGCGCGACGATAATCGCTCGGCGCCATCCCGACATTGGCGGCAAAAAAGCGCGTGAACCCGCTCTGCGAGGAAAAGCCGAGGTCGAAGCCGATATCGGTGACCGGCTGCTCGGTCTTCACCAGCGTATCGATCGCCCGCTCCATCAGCAGCGTGTTGAGATAGAGGTTCGGCGTGACGCCCGTCTGAGTGCGGAACAGCTTGTAGAAATGGGGGCGCGAAAGGCCGGATTCGCGGGCGACGTTGTCGAGCTGGATGTCGGCGCCGAGCCCCTCCTGCATCAGACGGATCGATTTGCGGACTCGGAAATCGATTACGCCATCAAAGACGCGGCGCTCGGAAAGTTCGCCGACGCGCCGCCAAGTCTCGCTATAACAGGCGTCGATCAACCCGCGCAGTTCCTGGTCGAGCGCGTTCAGCGCATGTGAGGCATAGACCATGGCCGCCGTGCGCCGGATCTGGCGGTCGATCGCGGCGGTGCGGTAGGTCAACTGACGGCCGAAGCGAATACTGGCGACGTCGCCGATCGCCCCGCGCGCGAACCATTCGGGATTGACGTAAAGAACAAAGAAAAGAGAGCCTTCGTCCAAGTCGCGCGGCACGAAATTGTGCGGCTCCCAGGGGCTTACGGCGACGAACGAGGCCGACGTCAGCGGGCAGCACTTTTCCGTCACATTGATGCTCCCGTCGGCGCCGCCGAGCTGGAAGATCAAATGGCCTTCGCGGTGCGCGTGAACGTTATAAGGCCGGTTGAGCTGATAAATGGTCGCGCGCCCGAAGCCGCCATGAAACACGGCGATCGCCCGGCTCATCTCGTACCTCCCGTCGCTTGTCATTTTATCAAGACAACGTTTACCAATCCGAGAGGTATTGCAAGAGCGCGTTTGGCCGGGGGCTGGAGACCCCCGGCCAATCTCTCGAGTTCCGTGGCGTCGCCCCCTGGGGCCTCAACCCCACGCAATTAGTACTTTTTGCACTCGGGCACGGTTCGGCTCGGCAGGCCGATCTTGGCGAACACGGCGGGATCGTAGCCCAGGGTCTGGCTCACGTTCGGCACGACCGCGACGACCTTGCTGAGCAGAGTGCCTTTGCCGTCGTCGATGACTTCGGTGACGAAACTGGTCCCGATCGCCTGACGGTTGCTGTCGAGCTTGATCTGGCCATTGGGCGCGTCGAGCACGAGGGAAGAAAGCGCCTCCCGGAACTTCTTCTGGCCGTCGCTGAGGTCGCCGTTCACCTTGGCGAGTCCCTCCATCAAGGCCATCCCCGCGCCGTAATAATTGGTGGCGAGCAGCGACGGACTGGGGAAGCGCTTCTCCGGGGGGAACGCGTTTTGGTAGTCCTTGACGAACTTCTGCCAGCGCGGATCGTCCCAGGTGTCGCCCTGGGCGCTGGCCGCCACGGTCCCGATCAGCACGTTCTTGGCGCTGCCCTTGGCCGAGAGGATGGTCTGGTCGACCATGATAGAGCCGCCGATCAGCTTGGCCTTGCCGCCGGCCTGCTGGTACTGGTTCAGGAAGTTGAGGGCGTCGCCGCCGCCCAGGCCCAGGTAGATCGCGTCGACGTCGTCCGGCAGCGCCGCGATGACCGAGGCGAAGTCCTTGGTGCCGAGCGGCACCCATTGGCGATTGGTCACCAGCCCGCCGTCGCCGCAGAATTCGAGAACTAGGCCGAAAATCTGGGTGTAGACGAACGAATAGTCCTCGCCGACGGTCGCGATCCTCTTGTAACCCTTTGTCTTATAGATGTAATCGCCGAGGCCGGCCTGCGCTTGCGCGCCGTCCAAGTTAAAGCGGAAGAAGTTCGGCGCCGGGTCGACATAGGTCGTCTCTTGCGCCATCGAGCCGCCGTTGATGAACGTCACTTCCGGATGGGTCTTGGCGTAGTTCTTCACCGCGATGCCTTCGTCGCCGGAGAGCGGCGCCACGAGGATCTGGACCTTGTCCTGCTCGACCAACTTGCGCGCGGCGCGCACCGCCGAGTCCGGCGTGGCGTCCGAGGACCCCATGACGATCTCGAGTTCCTTGCCGCCGACCTTATCGCCATAGTTCTTCATCGCGGTCTGGAAACCGCGAACGCCGTCCTCGCCCAGGAGCGTGTAAGTTCCCTCCAGCGTGGCGAAGAGCCCCACCTTGATTTTTTCCTGGGCCTGAGCGGCGCCCGACAGCACCAGCACGCTGGCCAAGGCGGCCAAGCCGACATAACGCTTGATCATACATTCCTCCCCGTCGATTCCTCTCCGCGTACATTGCGCGGCGAGGTTCGCTAATTCGAACTCGACTCCGACGCCGTCCTCCCGCGAAGACGGCTCGACCGATGGCCGGACAGTAGCGGATCGACAGCGCGACGAAACGTGCGGGAAAGGCCAAGACTTGACGGGGAGTCTCATTTTAGTTGCTGCGGCGCCGCATTTTGTTTCGCATTTGCAGCGACAAATCCTGAAGTGTCCGTTGGGCAGCGTCACGTCGCCATGCGACGAGCGCGAAAGGTCGGCGCCTCACGGATTTTCAAGCCGCCGCGACAGCCTCGCGCCACGTGCTCATCGCCACGGCGCGAAGCTTGCGATCTGTTTGAGCTGAGGTGAAATGGCGCTGGACGTTAAAGGTCTTGCAAACGGCGGTATGGATTGAAAGAAATTTCTGCGCAGAGCCGATGCCTTTGAAGTTGCATCTTACGCTCCGCCCTCGCGTCGGCCGATGCGAATTCTCAACGCGATTGTTCTTCGAACCCCCGCATTGATGGCGGCCTTCAATCCTCAGATCGCGAGCCGCCGCGCGCTATGACCGCGAGTCCTCCGTGATCGATCGCTCGCGGACGAAGGCGCATTTCTCGAGAAGCTTGCGCATCAGTTTCAGCGCGGCATGCCTGCTCAATGATTTCGGGCGGGCGCCGTCAGCCGGCGTAGCTGATTTTCGTCATGCGCTTTGGCTGCCGCGCGAAGAAAGCGCCATCAGACCGGCAGCGACGTGACAGAGTTGCGCTCGACCATCCCGCATCGCCGCGTCCTCGCCGAAGGCTTTTCAATTGGCGATTGAGACCACGCGCGCTCCCGCCGGCGAATTCAAAGACCGAAGGGAAAGATGTCCGGCGCGCCGTCAGCCGGCGCGCCCCCGAGCGGGCTGACGGCGGACGTCTCCTCGAACCAGACCATCGCGTCAAATTGCTTAGACAGCCGGGCGTCGAAATAGTGGCTCATACGCTCGCTTTCGGGCCGGTAGATGACGCCGATCGCACGCTCCAACCGGCGGGCGGACAAGTCGGCGGCCAGCGCCGGATCGGCGCGCCAGTTCGTCAGCGCGCGGCGATGGCCGGCGTCGCGGAAGATCCGCTCCCAGCTATCCGCGCGTGCGGGAACCACCGCCTTGACCCTTGGCCGCTCGCCCCATTCGTCGGCGGCCAAAACATGCCCCCGATCGGTCGAGAAACCGATGAGCGCGGCCTTATCGCCGAATTTCGCCCTGCAAAGTTGGCCGATATTCAATTCGCCGCTCTTGCCCATCGCCGTGGCGCCGGCGTCGCCGATGTGGGAGTTATGCGCCCAGACAACGGCTTTCGCATCGTCCCCGCGCTGCCCGATGACGCGCATCAGCGTGTCGAACATGTGGCTGTCGCGCAAATTCCAGCTCTCCGCCGCGCCCCGATACATGGCGCGGTAATAGCTCTCGGCCGCCCATACGACGCGGGCGTTTTGTTCGGCGTCAAAATAGGTTTCGCCGCCCTCGCTCTGATATTCCAGGCGTCGCTCCAACAACGCGACCAGTTGCTCCACAACCCCATCTTCGCAGCTTTGGCCTGTCGCCAGCGCTCGCGCGCCATAGGCTTGCGGCTCTTCCAGAAATGGCGTCAGACATGAGTAACGCCGCCGGGCCGCTTTGGCTTCCCCGGGATCCACCCGGTCAAGATATCGCAGGACCTCGTCGCGAGAGTGGTGCAGGCTGTAGACGTCAAGGCCGCGGATCTCCAGCCGGTCTTCGTGGCGATGGCTCTCGTTCCAGCGCCGCATCGTTTTCAAGAAATGCGCGAACTCGATATTTCGCCACATCCAGCGTGGAAATCTTGTAAAGGCGTTGCGCTCGCCCCAGACGCCGTGCTGACGAATGAAGCGGTCGAGTTCCGCCGCATCTGGCCAATCCGCCTCAATCGCTAAAATGCGGAAGCCATGCCGTTCGGCCAGCCGATGGGTGATCGCGGCGCGCGCTTTATAAAATTCGGCCGTCCCATGCGTGGCTTCGCCGAGCAGGACGATTTTGGCGTCCGCAAAACAATCGAAATGAGCGGCGAAATCGTCCGGCGAATGAAGATCCGGCAAAGGCTCTGATTTGGCCCGCAGGCGCTCGGAGAGCGAGTTGATCGAGACGGTCAATCCTGGAGACATGACGCAGTTCCCTCCGTCACGAGCTTGCGCCGCTCGGCTCGCGAGTTTTTTGGCGTGATCGCATTTGCCAATGCTGTGCGAGCAATCCGACGACTTCCTCGTCGCTCAATTGACGGCAGCCCTTGTAAGACTCGCCGACGCCGCCAAAATCAACGGCCGGCCAAACAAACCATGTGGTCAACGATGTCATCGACGTCCGCCAGATGGCCGCCCGTTTCAGCCTCATGCTGCGCCGGTTTAGCTTTGGGGACAAGCCTAAGTCGCGATTGAGCCTTGTCGACGGGCGTCGGGCCGGGCCGCCCCAGTCTCAGAGCGGAAAGCAATCATGAAGAGCCCCGGCCTGTTTCCACACGCACGCTTCGGGCGCGCGCCTCGATGCTTCGATCAATCGCCCGACGCCCAAGGGAACGAGCGACCTAAACCAAGCCCTGCGCCTGGAGGCTCTTGGCGGTGTCGAGAATGGTTTCCGGGACTGGCCGCGTTGTCCAGCCCAGCACGCGCCGCGCCTTATCCGAGGAAACCACTCGACGCTTTCCAAGCTCGTACAGTCGACCGCGCACCACCGGATCGAAAATTGCGAACAGGCGAACGACAAAATTTGGGATGGAGATTGACGGGACTTTGCGCGCCCTATCGCCGAGCCCTTGCTTGAGGATTTTCGCGATGTCCTTCATCCAATAGAAGTCACACGACCCAATGAACCGCTGGCCCGCGGCGGCCGGGCTGGTCATCGCCAGCGCATGCAACTGTGCGATGTCGCGAACGTCGACCAGGGAAAAGCCGAAATGCGGCAGCGCGGGCACGGAGCCGTCCAGCAGCTTCTTGACCGCTTCCAGCGAAGCCGAAAAATCAGAGCCAAGGACTGGCCCGAGAACAAGGCCGGGATTGACGGTCACGAGTTCCAGCGCACCGCCTTCACCCTTAAGCCACGCCCACGCGGCGCGCTCCGCGATGGTCTTGGACCGATCATACGGCGCAGAGTCCTCGCGGTTCGTCTCATCGGTCCAATCGGCCTCGGTGAATGGCTCCTCGCGCACGCCGCGGCCGTAGGCAATCGCGGAAATTGAGGACGTCATGACCACGCGCTTCACGCCTGCATCCCGTGACGCCTTGAGAATGCGAAGCGTCCCGTCGCGCGCCGGTCGGACCAGTTCATCGTCGCTCTTCGGGTCGACCGCCGGAACGGGGGATGCAACGTGAAGGACATAGTCCGCGCCGGCGACCGCATCAGCCCAACCGGCGTCCGAGTTCAGATCGGCCGCCACAAATTCGATCCCTCCGGCGTCCGCCGCGATTTTGCCGATGGTTGCGCGCGTCTCTTCAGCCCGCGCAAGGTTCCTCACTGTCGTGCGAACGCGCCAGTCGTCGCTGAGCAGCTGAGCGATGCAGTACCCGGCGATGTAGCCGGACCCTCCAGTAACGAGGACGAGGCCGCGCGGGGTCGTCGGCGTTGTCATGACGCTTCCTCACTGTCGCACACCCGGAGCGGGCACGGCGACGGATGCAACCCACCACTCAGACCAAATCGCCCGACGGTCGCCAATACCGCCGATTCGAGACTCGCGGGCCAAGCGCTAGGCCCGTGCTCGCTCCGCTTATCAGCCTGGAGCGTACTTCGGAACGGGGCGGCTGCATAGCTCTATGAACCCCGCGCCGGCCACCATGCAGACCCCGGCGAGCGCAGCCCATGCAGGCATCCGCCACCGGCGCGACGAGCATCCTAGCCGGCGAGCCGTGCGCTCCGTGCGAATGACCGATTTACATTCGCGCCCCCGTGCCGCATTTTTGTGCTACCTGCTCAACGAAACGGAGGGCGGACACCATGGATTTCGCGCATCCCCTGGCACGACAGTCCCGAGTTAGGCGCATGGTCACGCGTGACGGCAATGCTCAAAATGTGTTGGTCGTCGCGACGACGCTGGAACTTAACCCGGATCACAAGCGGTTCAAGAAGGACAAGGTCAGCCACCTCGGCGAGGCGGCGATGGAGTACATTTCCGAACATCCCGAGAAGGCCGCTGGATACGTCCTTGTCCAATTCCCGAAGTAACGGACATTCCCCCGATCGGGAAGCCCGCCTGGGCCACGCGGATATGGCGCTAGGTCACGCTTGAGATGGTTGGGGCCGCCTGGCGCAGAAAGCCATTTCGCAGCAAAATTTGGCGCGGATTTCGGGCCAATGACTGGCCAATGCCAGGAGGGTTCTCGCCATGCGGCATGAAAAGCGCGCCGAGGGCGAGACCGCCCGCCGCTTCGGCTGATCGGAGAATGCCATGAGCGATCATCATACGGTCAAGGCGTTCGACAACGAACTCGGCCAACTCGATCAGTATGTCGCAGAGATGGGCGGCATCGCCGCAAAGATGGTGAGCGACGCGATGGTGGCGCTTTCGAGCGTCGACAGCGGACTGGCGCGATCCGTCGTCCAGACCGACCCGCGACTTGACGCATTGCAGCGCAAGATTGAGGAGCAGGCGATCGCGGAGATCGCGCGACGCCAGCCGGTGGCTGTCGACTTACGTGCGATCATCGGGGCCATTCGCATCGCCGGCGAACTCGAACGGGTCGGCGACCTCGCCAAGAACATCGCTCGTCGCGCGATCAAGATTGGTCCGGAGGCGCTGCTGACTCGCACAACGGCTGGTCTAAAGCACATGACTGATCTGGCGACTGAGCTATTGGCGGGCGTTATCGAAGCTTACATGATGCGCGACCCCGCGCGGGCGCATGCGATATGGACGCGCGACGCCGAGTTCGACGCGGCGGAGGACTCGATCTTTCGCGATCTTCTGACGCGCATGATGGAGGACCCGCGCAACATCACGTCTTGCGCGCACCTGCTATTTTGCTCGAAGAACATCGAACGGATCGGCCATCATGCTACCGCCGTCGCCAGGACGGTCTATTTCATGGTCACGGGTGGAGAACCCCGCGATGGTCGCGACTAAGCAGGCTCTGGCGAGCGCAGCCCAGGCCGGAACGATGCGAAGCGCGCGCTTGGCCACGAACAACGTCGCCAACAGCCAAAGTCAGGCGGCGGCGATGATCTTGGCGTTCTCCGCACAGAACCCTGGCCCCTCTTGCTCGCGAAGGGTCGCCAAGCGCGCCCCTTTCTTGGCCGTGAGCCCAGACGGCATTTCCGGGTCGTGGCCGCGCAATTGCGCGATTCGGCGCCATCGCTTGACCCCGCCATCGCGCAAGATATCGGAGGCTCGCGACGCCGATCGGCGTCGGGACCCCTCGCCGAACCACATGCGGCATGGCGGCGACGGGCGCTGGGCATGAGCGCCGCGGCGATCGCGGCGTTCTTTGCGATGCAAACATGCTGGCCGTCGACTCACCGGCGCCGTCGTTCCCGCGGACGGCGGCTACGCTGTGTGTGGCGGACCCTTTGATGCTTCGGGAGAGTTTTCGCCTTACGATCGTCGCAAGGCCCCGGACTGGAATGAATCGCGCTTTTCCGCCGAAGGCGCGCCGCGGCCGGTCGCAACGGACGGACAGCAATTATGAACGCCAACGTCACTTCCACCGTCGAGGATCCCGCCCTCGTCGCCTGTATGCAGATTGGCCTGATCCGCGAGAGCAACGTCGATGTGCTCACTTACCAGATCGTCCTCGTCGCGCATGGCTGGGCGCTGAAGAGTTGGTATTTCAAATCGCGATTGACGCTCGAGGAGTATATCCGCGATAGCCTCGATATACTCTTGGCGGGCGTGCTGACCCCGATCGGCCAGCGCAAGCGCGCGAATCTGTGCGACGGCGCGGGGCGGGGCTCACGATAAATCGAGGTTGCGCCGCAAACTTTTCGTCGAGCGCATTGTGACGGGGGCTTGTTTTGCTTCCCGCTCCAAGGTTGGCGAATTGTTCCGCCAGTGAGGGATTTGGATTGAAGACAAACCTCGCCTGTCGTTTGCGCATCGTCTGAGCCCTCTCGATGCCGTCGAGGATGATTTCGGCGGTTGCGAAAGATTTGAATCGAAGCATCGGTCGGACGCGACGCTTGATCCGCAGTCGGTCTGAAGTGTCGCATGAAACGATCGCCTCATGGTTCGTCCGGCTACCGTCGATGACGACGCGATCGGGTCGGCCATGCGGGGTCGACAGCGACGTTTCGCTCCGCCATCATCTCTTCCAGATCGCACAGACTCAAACCATAGGCCAGACGCCGACGGACGCAGAGCAAGTTCACAGATCGATCCGATTGCCTGCCTTTGAACATCCGATCCCCTCCGAATTTCATCGAAGGTCATTGCCGGACGATTCGGCGCCGAAGAGTTTGCGACAGAGCCAATAAAGAGCTACTGGGCTCGGTCGCGAGCGGCAATCGCGGAGTTTCCCAATTCCAAGCGGTCGCTTCGGTTCGCTTGGGAAAGGCGAGGCGGCCTGCGCGGGGGAGGCATCCAAAAATAGAACGAATGCTGTCGAAATCGTAAAGGCCCGCCACGACGAATTGCAACCCCGGAACGTCGGGGCGGATGTCGAAGGTTCGCTCAGAGAAGCCAACGTTTGGGTTAGGACGGCAAGCCGGCGGAGAATGTTTTTCACACCGCGCCAATATCAACAAGTCACGGCGAAAGGAGATACGGATGCGCATAGCCTTCGCGGTTATCCTTGCTGGGCTCGCGGCCTCGGCGAATTCGGCTTTCGCGCTCGATAAGGTGACTTTCGGAACCAATTGGCTCCCCGATCCGGAGGCGGGCGGATATTATCAGGCCCTGGTCGACGGCACCTATGCGAAATATGGGCTTGATGTAACGATCGAGCCGGGAGGTCCGCAGTCGAACGGCGGATATCTTTTGGTCGCCGGGAAAATCGAATTTTATATGGGCGGCGACATGCTTGGCGATTTCCTGGCGGCGCAGCAGAATATTCCTACCGTCGCTGTCGCGGCGGACTTTCAGAAAGATCCGCAGGCCTTCATGTCGCATCCGGGGGTCGGCCTGGACAAATGGACTGACTTGCCCAAGGCGACCGCGTTCGTCAGCCAGACGGGGCTCGCCTCGTTCTATGCGTGGATGAGCGTCGCTTGGGGGTTCAGTTACGACAAAATCAAGCCCTATAATTTCAACTCTGTTCCCTTCATCGCGAACCCGAATTCGATCCAGCAAGCTTATGTAACGTCCGAGCCATTCGAAGTGGAAAAGCTGGGAGGCTTCAAGCCGAATATTTTCCTTCTGTCAGACTACGGATTTTCTGGCTACGCCAGCACAATCGAGACACGACGCGATCTGGTCGAGAAAAAGCCCGACCTAGTGCAACGATTCGTCGATGCCTCCGCAATCGGCTGGTATCATTATCTGTATGGGGACAATACAAAAGCGAATGAAGCAATCAAAAGAGCGAATCCTGACCTCAGCGACGAGCAAATAGCGTTCTCGATCGCTAAACTCAAGGAATACGGCATCGTCGACTCCGGGGACGCGCTCAAATACGGCATCGGCGCGATGACCGACGAGCGCATCAAGAACTTCTTCGATGAGATGGTGAAGGTCGGGATCGTGAAAGCCGACACCGACTATAGGAAGGCTTACACGCTGAAATTCGTCGATAAGGGTGTTGGTCTCGATCTTAGGCCGCATTGACTCTCACGCGGCGTCCTGCGACGGCGAAGCGCGCGCCGCCGGCTCAGCGCGGAGCAAGGGCGGCGGTCAGGATATCCGCCATCTGCGCCGCCAGGCTTTCCGCGCTCTCCTTACCCTCCGGATCGCGCCGGCGCGCCGGCCAGTCGAGGGCGCCCGCCAGCGTGAAAGCGATCGTCTTGACGTTGCGTTTTGCGATCGATTTATCCTTGACGCCCTCGCGGATCAGGAGGCGCATGGCCTTGTCGATCTCGCCCTTGAGCGCTCGAAACCGCTTCCCGGCGCCGTGGGAGCGGCGTCGGCGGCCAAGCGCAATTGCTCAGGCCGCGCGTCACGCACTCCTTCAGCGCCTTGAACAAATTCAGGCGACGATCGAGATGTCAGAAATGTCGGGAGACTCCTCGAACAGGGCCGAAGCGAAAGCCTCAAAGCGGAATACAATGGCGAATCCAATTGCCATTGCGCCTCATCCCGCTCTAGACGATATCGACGTTGATCAACTTTAACGCGCTCGACGTGAATTGACTGTTCAATTCGTTTGCCCGAGCGTTTCTGGAAATGGCGGGAATTGCAATGACCGGAGAAGTGGCGAATATCGTTTCGCGCGCGCGAGAGCAGAGCATAGGCGACCTCTTGCAGCGTTCGGCAAAACGTTCGGCAAGCAAGACGGCGATAATTTGCGGAAAAGTTCTATGGAGCTACGCGGAGCTTGACGCGATTTGCAACCGCTTTGGCCGAGGTCTGACGGGTCTCGGCGTTGACAAGGGCGATCGCGTTGCTGTGCTTGCGCGCAATTCTCATTCATTCGCCGCCTTGCGTTTCGCCATCGCTCGGATCGGGGCGGTTCTGGTGCCGATCAATTTCATGCTGAACCCGGACGAGATAAGATTCATCCTCGCGAGTTCGGGCGCGAGGATCCTCGCAGTCGGGCCCGATTTTGTCGAAGCGGGCCGTGCGGCGGCGCACGGCTCCAGCGTCGAGCGCGTCTTCTGGTTGCCTGGCGAAGAGCCGTCGCAGCCGCCCGGAGGCATGACCGCGTTTGACGACCTGCTGGAAAGCGACGCCTCGCCGCTGGCGGCGCTGGTCGACAGCCGCGATCTGGCGCAGATCATCTACACCAGCGGCACGGAATCCCTGCCGAAGGGCGCGATGCTCACTCATGAAGCGGTCATGTGGCAATATGTCAGCTGCATCATCGAGGGCGGCATGTCGGCCGATGACTTGGTTCTGCATGCGATGCCGCTCTATCATTGCGCGCAGCTCGATGTTTTCCTTGGCCCCGCTATCTATCTCGGCGCAACGAATATCATCATCGGCAAGCCTGCCCCTGACCTGATTCTGTCGTTGATCGCGGCGCATGGCGTCTCCTCTTTCTTCGCGCCCCCGACCGTCTGGATCGGGATGCTGCGTTCGCCGGCGTTCGATCGGACGGATCTATCCAGCCTGCACAAGGGTTATTACGGCGCCTCGATCATGCCGGTGGAGGTTCTGCTCGAACTCCAACGACGGCTGCCGCGGGTGCGGCTGTGGAATTTCTATGGCCAGACCGAAATTGCGCCGCTCGCCACCGTGCTCAAGCCCGAAGATCAGTTGCGCAAAGCGGGCTCCGCGGGCAAGCCCGCCCTCAACGTCGAAACTCGCGTGGTGACTGCGGCGATGGAAGACGTGGCTCCCGGCGAGGTCGGCGAAATCGTTCATCGCTCGCCGCAATTGTTGTCGGGCTATTACAACGACCCGGACAAGACTGCAGCGGCTTTCGCCGGAGGCTGGTTTCACAGCGGCGATCTCGCCACCGTCGACGAAGACGGCTACATCACCGTCGTCGATCGCGTGAAGGATATGATCAAGACGGGCGGCGAAAACGTCGCCAGCCGCGAAGTCGAAGAGATGATCTATCGCTTGCCGCAGGTATCCGAAGTTGCTGTGGTCGGTCTTCCCGATCCGCGTTGGATCGAGGCGGTGACCGCGGTCGTCGTCGTAAAGGACGGCGAGACGCTCACCACCGAGACCGTGATCTCACATTGCGCCCAGTCGATGGCCCATTTCAAGGCGCCGAAGCGCGTCATATTCGTCGACCATCTCCCCAGGAACCCGAGCGGAAAATTGCTCAAGCGCGAATTGCGTCGGCGTTATCTTGAAAGCGAAACAATCGGGAAGACTGCGGGCAAGGATTCCGCCAGTTGACAACGATCGGCCGGATAGGGCTCGAACGCTTCGTCAAAGGGACGGCGATCAACGCCTTCGCCTCGGCTCTGCAACGCGAATGGCCGCTCCGGATGCATGAAGAAGGCGCTGACGGCCCCGAGAGCGAGAACACCCATCAGCATGTAAAAGGGCAGATACCAATTCTTCCACAAATCGATGACGTAACCTGCCGCGAGCGGCGACGCGATCGCCGCGAACGCCGAGCCCGTGTTCATGAGGCCCGCGGCCGTCCCCGAATACTTGGGCGCGACATCCATGGGAATCGCCCACATGGGACCGATCACCAGCTGGGCGCATAGGAACCCGCCCGACAGGCACAGCGCGACGAAATTTATGTCGTGAACCCAGATGATGGGAAGAAGCGACGCCAGCGCGCCGACGAAGCCAAGGATGGTCACGCTCAATCGCGCGAGGCGCAGGTTGCCGCTTCTCTTGTAGATGCGATCGGATAAGACGCCGCCGAGCGTGTCGCCGATCACGCCTCCGAGGGAGGTCTGCATGTTCGGCCCGTTCTCGATCTGAAGCTGGACAAGGACGTCAAGGCTATGCGCGCGATCGCCGAAGAGGCGTTCGCGTTGGTGCGCGCCTACAAAGGTTCGCACTCCGGCGAGCATGGCGACGGCATCGTGCGATCCGAATTTCATGAGAGCATGTTTGGATCGCGTTTGGTGCGCGCGTTCGAGGAGGTCAAGGATCGCTTCGATCCGAACGGCCTTTACAATCCCGGCAAAATCGTCCGCGCGCCGCGGTTCGACGATCGTGAAAACTTCCGCTTCGGGCCAAATTATCGCGTCGCCGCGTTCACGCCGGCGCTCGGTTGGTCCGCCTATCCCGGTCCCGCCGGCGGCTTTTCCGGCGCCACCGAGATGTGCAACAACAATGGCGAATGTCGCAAGCTCGTCGGCGGCGTGATGTGCCCCTCCTACCGCGCGACCCGCGACGAGCGCGACGTGACGCGGGGCAGGGCCAACGCCTTGCGTCTGGCGATTTCAGGGCAACTCGGCGCCGATGCGCTCACGTCCGACGAGATGGCGCAAACGCTGAAACTCTGCGTGTCCTGCAAGGCGTGCAAGCGCGAATGCCCCACCGGCGTCGACATGGCGCGCATGAAAATCGAGGTCCTGGCGGCGCGCGCGCGAAAGGGCAAGCTCAGCGCTCGCGATCGCCTGATCGCCTATCTCCCCCGCTATGCGCGCCTGGCGTCTCGTCTGCACGCGCTGCTGAATCTGCGGGATCGCGTTCGTCTCCTCGCGAAGTCGTCGGAGAGAATTCTTGGACTGGCCGCCGAGCGACGATTGCCGAAATGGCGCCCCGATCGTTTCGTCCCCGGGGGAGAAGCGCATGGTCGCGCCGAGGGCAGGGAAGTCGTGTTGTTCGTCGACACGTTCAACGCGACCTTCGAGCGTGAGAAGATCGACGCGGCGTTGCGGGTTCTCGTCGCCGCGGGCTATCGGGTCCATGTCCCCGGCGCAGTCGACGGCGGCCGGCGGCCTATCTGCTGTGGACGCACGTTTCTCGCGGCGGGGCTGGTCGCGGAGGCCCGCTTCGAGGCCTCGCGATCGATCGCCGCGCTGCTGCCCTTCGCGCGGCGCGACGTTCCCATCGTCGGAGTCGAGCCCAGCTGCCTCCTGACGTTCCGCGACGAGACGACCGCGATGCGGCTCGGCGAGGCCGCGAACGAGATCGCCAAATGCGCGATGCTGTTCGAGGAGTTTGTCGCGCGAGAAATGGACGCCGGACGATTCCGTCTCTCGCTTCATCCGATCGCCGAGAGGGCGCTCTTGCACGGCCATTGCCATCAGAAGAGTTTCGGCGCCATGGCCGCAACGGAAAGAGTGCTTCGCCTCATCCCGGGAATGGAGGTGCTGGGGATCGAGTCGAGCTGCTGCGGAATGGCCGGCGCCTTCGGCTATCAGTCGGAAACCTATGGCGTGTCCCAGGCGATGGGCGAGCTATCGCTTTTTCCCCGCTTGCGCGAGGCGCCCGAGGACACGCTGATCGTCGCGGACGGTTTTTCCTGTCGTCATCAAATACGTGACGGCGCGAAGCGCGTCGCCATCCATGTCGTGGAGGCGCTCGACCAGGCCTTGGAGCCAAAGGCGCGCCAACGCGAGGTATGAGTTCCAGTTGAGGCCTGCGCGTGTTTCAACGCCGCAGCGCTCGATATGCGGCGCGATTGGTTTTATGCCCCCGGCGCCCGAGCGCCGCGGCGTGCGAGAAAACCGCGAGCGGGATCGTAGGCGATGATCGCGCCGGCCAGAAATACGACAGTGCAGGCGAGCACGACCACAAGCGAGCTCCCCGCGACTTTGCCATAGAGAGCAAAGCGGATCAGCTCCGTCGCATGCGTGAAGGGATTGAGTTCGCAGACATAGTAAAGCAGCGGGCTCGATTCCTTGACGCGCCAGAGCGGATAGAGCGCCGACGAGGCGAAAAACATCGGGAAAATCACGAAGTTCATCACGCCGGAAAAATTCTCCAGCTGCTTAACCAACGAGGAGATCAGCATGCCCAGGGCGCCCAGCATCAGGCCGCTCAGCATAAGCGCCGGAATAATCGCGACATAGCCGATCGGCGGCGCCTCGATGTCCCAGAAATAGGCGATCGCAAGATAGGCGTAGACCTGCAGAATCGAGACGAACGTTCCCGCAAGCAGCTTGGACGACAACAAGAACCAGCGCGGAAACGGACTGACCAGCAACGTCCGCATGCCTCCAGTCTCGCGGTCGTAGACCATTGTCAGCGAGGACTGCATGCCGTTGAACAGCTGAATCATCGCCATCAGGCCCGGCGTGATGTAGACGTCGTAGAGGACGTATGTCTCGTAAGGCGGAATGATGGATACGCCGAGGACCTGGCGAAATCCTGCCGCGAAGATAAACAGCCAGACGAGCGGCCGCACCAACGCGGAGACGAAGCGCTCGCGCTGATGCACAAAACGCAAGCCCTCGCGCCAGACGATTCCTTTCAGGCAGATAAAATGCTGCGTCAGCGTCAAATCGCGCCAGACATAGGCGTCGGGCGCGCTCATTGGGCGACTCCCGCGTCGTCGGAACCTGGGTCTTGCGCGAGCTTGGCGAAGACGCCCGCCAGATCTTTTTCGCCGTTTTGCGCGACGATCGCATCGATCGGCCCATTCGCGAGCACTCGGCCGCGGTGCAGGATCACGACATCGTCGCCGGGCGCCGCCTCGTCGATGAGATGCGTCGCCCAGAGAACGCCGATGCGCTCCTCCGCCAGCAGGCCGCGCACATGCTTCAGGATGCTGGCGCGCGCATTGACGTCGAGACCCACGGTCGGCTCGTCCAGCAAAAGCAGACGCGGCTCGTGCAAGAGGGCTCGCGCGATCTCCACGCGCCTCATTTGACCGCCCGAGAGCTTGGCCACGCGTTCATGCAAGCGGTCCGCGAGATCGACTCGGGCGAGAGCCGCGCGGGCGCGAACGAGCGCCTCGCGGCGGCCGATGCCATGCAACGCCGCGTGGTAGACGAGGTTCTGCTCGACCGAAATATCGATATCGAGCGCTCGCGACTGAAACACGACGCCAAGCTGCCCGAGCGCCGCCGCGGGCTCGCGCCCGATATCATGACCGTAGATCGATATGCGTCCCACCCGCGTGGCGTAAAGACGGGTGATCAGCGAGAACAACGTCGACTTGCCGGCGCCGTTCAGGCCCAGCAATAGAGTGAAGGACGCCGGCGCGACGGCGAGGCTGACCGCGTCGAGCGCCAGCCGCGCGCCATAGCGATGACTGACGCCTTGGACCTCGAGGGCGAGCGTCGGGTTTTGGTCGTTCACGGTCATGAGCGGGATCGCATCGGACTTGGCCGGCGCCGGCGGACCGCTGTACGGCGCTGGGGAGTCCGTTGGGCGCGGCGGTTCGAGCGCGACGCTCGATCGTCGGTCTCTCCTCCTGTCGCCGACATTCTGATCACGAAGGTGGTCGCTTCAATTTTGTCGGCCTGCCCGCCAAAGTCGCCGGCAGGTCCTGGGGGCCTCTAGCGGATCATGTCGGGACGCGCAACTCAAGGACGGCGTCGCGCCGGCGAACGTCTTCACGACCGGGTCCGAGCGGAACGAAGGCCGCAACCTGGGCGAATGAGCCCTGCCGCCCCCTATGCATTTGTCTAAAAAGTTCGGCGCCATCAGGGCCATGGCTAGAAAATTTGCTGCCGACTCTTGACTGGCGGAGCGCTGTCATTGAAGATCGGCCTATAAGAAACTCAGGGAGAGTCTCATGGCCTGGACAACGCCGGTTGTGGTTGAAGTTTGCCTCGGGATGGAAGTTACGAGCTACGCCTCAGCGCAAAGCTGACGCGACTTTCTCCGTCTCTGTCTCCGTCATTACAGGCGCCCGGCGGCCTCGCGGCTGCGCAGGGCGCTTGTTTTGTTGGCGGGCGGCCCGCTCGACAGCGCGGTTCTGGCGATAGGTTGAGTTCGTGACTTAGCCCCAGGTCGTCATGCGTCGTCGGGGCGACCTCCGACTCAAGAAAACGGGTCAGGGTCACTGCGTGTTGAAAATGTCAGCCGGCGCATCGCTGCTCGTTTGCTGCCTTACGACCGGCGCCAGCGCGAAAGATACGCAGTTCTGGAACCTCACCGCGAACACGATCACGGCTTTTGAGATTTCTCCCGCCGGCAAAAACGAATGGGGCGCGGATCAGACGGCCAACGATGGCGACCATAGCGTCGATTATGACGAACGCCTGAAGATTACCGGGGTCAAGTCCGGCGTCTATGACGTTAAATTCAGGGACAGGACCGGCCGTTCGTGTGTCGTCAAGGATGTCGCCGTCAGGGAAGGCGCGATCTTCTCGATTGACGAGAAGACGGTCAAGAACTGCGGAACTTAGCGACGCCCGCCGGACTCGCCGGCGCTCTGGGATCATGTTGGCTCGGGGTCCGACGATCCCGGCGGCGCCATGCGCCGATAGACGAAGGGGGGCGGCGCGACATGGGATTCGACTTCCGCGAGAGAGGCGAAGC
>Ga0187884_10000250_pt1 | contig 56019 bp, 47 predicted proteins | sample June2016WEW_20_4_FD_132983 | JGI IMG/M metagenome (GOLD analysis project Ga0187884, IMG submission 132983) | Peatland microbial communities from SPRUCE experiment site at the Marcell Experimental Forest, Minnesota, USA - June2016WEW_20_40 | ecosystem: Environmental > Terrestrial > Soil >...
TCCACGTCCCTCACCTGGATGGCGCTGCGCACCAGGATGGCGTTGTCCTTGTAGTCCACGGGGGCCTCCTTGAGCTGGCTGTCGTGCTGTATCTCCTTGGCTATGACGGCAGCTATGTCAGAGGGAGTAGAGGACCTGATTATCCTGGTAAGCCCTGGGTCCGCCTCCTCGCCGTTCGGCCTGAGGCCCCGGAAGGGCATCATCTTGAGGGGGATTACCTCGGTCATGGAGGCGTTAATCTTGTTGCTCAGCCGGATGATGGAGGGCAGGCTGCGGTGGTTGCGGGATATGCGGTAGAGGTCGGGCACGTGCCCCCGCCAGCCCTCGCTGAACTCCTTGAGCAGGCGTGGCTCCGCCCCCTGGAAGGCATAGATAGAGTTGCCAACTACAAGACCATCTGCGATGTAAGTGTGGTCTTTATCTACATCCAAGGAATAAAGCCTGCCCTCATAGTGTTCAGGTGTGACACTAGTTATCACCGTATGCCTGTTTATCCCTTGAACGGGAATGTCAAGAATCCCAGCCAAAGGTAGAACATTCGCTGCTATTGTCTTGAAATAACCGTGCCAGTGCTGATTCTGGAGATTTCCCTCATCCTTCCGAGAGACTATGGGAGCATCAGCGAACAACCCATGGTCTTTGAGACAGGAGGGACCACCATCCGGGGATGCATGAGAGAACACAAGCTTGACCAAGTCCGAAGTCTTGTTTTTACAGGCGTGCTCAGGCTCAAAGACGCACTCAGGGATTCCATACTTGAGGGAGTAAATCTCCTCCCATGCCTCTGCCTCCGCCCTTGTGTCAAAAAGCCTCAAGACCCAAGCTTTATGTGCTCGCTCGACGTTCATCCTACGAGTCAGCCCGAACCCGAAATGCCCGTCTCTTGTTCGGACTTTGCTTATACCGACTCTGTATCCATACCCCTCTCTCCACATGAGGTATAACATATGCTTATCATGAGCGGTGGCATTGAAGCGTACCCAAAGCCAATGGCTGGGGGTAACCCGTGTCCTGCAACCGTTTGCTGTTTGAATTGCAAGAAGGCGTCCGTTATACCACCGGCTTGCTATTTTAACCCTACGAGGGATGGAATATGTCCGTTGGTCCGCCTTAGTCCAGGAGATGACCCCTCCGACACGAGACATAGGCGCTCGTATGCAGTCTTCCAATAATTCAATCGGTAAGGTTTGATATGTTGCCGCCTTCATACCTCGCCCACCGCCCGGTCCCTTGGTTTGGCAGGGGTCTTTTAACAGCGTTAGCATTGTTCCGGGGGGCTGGCACTGCGCCAGGTCGCCGACGCAGTAGAGGTTGGGATTGTCGTCCCCGAGCAGGAGGTTGACGAGCCTCCACTGCACGGGGGAGGTGTCCTGGCTCTCGTCCTGGAGGACGTGGTGGAACCGCCGCTGGAGAGCGGCTCTCCAGTTGTCCTCGCCCTCCCCACGGCGGACCACCAGGTGAATCATGTCGTCGAAGTCCACCGTGCCGCACTTGCGCTTCTCCTCCTCGAACAGCCTCCAGAGCCTTGTCTCCCAGTCCTCCAGGGCATGGTACCCCTTGTGGTGCTCCAGGGCCTCCTCGTGGACCTCCTCGGTATAGCCGTCCGAGAACCCCACCCCACGGGCACGGTGGTAGGCGAGCTTCTCCAGGAAGCGGTAGGCGTTCATCTCCACGCCCATCTCCTGGGGCATGCGCTCGATGAGCTTCTTGCACATCTGCGCCTGGTCGTAGTCGTCCATGGGGGTGACCTTCCCCTCGAACCCGAAGCCCTCCGGGTCCCTGCGGATAGCGCTGAGGGCCAGGGAGTGGATGGTCGATATATGGGGCCTGGACTCTGCGGGAGCGCCCTCCGCCAGCCCTACCCTGCGGGCTATCTCGCCGGCCGCCTTGTTGGTGAAGGTGATGCAGCAGATGCGGAAGGGGGGGACGCTGTTCTCCATCAGCCAGGCCACCCTTGCCGTGATGGTGGCGGTCTTGCCCGACCCTGCCCCGGCAATGAGGCAGGCAGGCCTCCCTATCGGATGGGCGACCGCCCTAAGCTGTTCCTCGTTCAGGAAGCTGAAGTCTACCATACCTTAAGTACCCTCACCTCAGGAGCCTCCCATGCTTGAACAGATAGATACGGGGGCGGAGGACTATGCCCGTTTCCGTGCATCCCTCCCTGCCCGAGTAGACATGGAGCCTGATTACGGCGGACTCTTCGTCAAACCATGTGCAGAGCGCCAGGCGGAGGAGGTCGCAGACATACAGGTAGCGGATGGTCTCCTTGAAGCGCTTGGTCTTCTCCCATGTCAATGCCACCTGGAGTGCCACCTTCGTTTGATAGGGGGCCTCTTGCCCTGGTGCCTGAGCCTCTCCAGGCGCTCCAGGAACTCCACCCAGAGCCTCTCCCTGGCGGCCTTAGTCAGAGGCCATGCCATCGCTGCCCTTCTTCCAGCTCCAGTAGTAGTGCCCATGCTTGTATACCCCCGCAGGGCTGCCGAAGGTACGGGCTATCCACTCCAGCGTCTTGTCCCGCAGCGCCCTGTGCCACTCCCTGCACCCGACCGTAGGCTCCCCCATCCTCCTGCCGTTGGCCATATACTCCCTGAGGGAGCCTGACAGCCATGCCAGGGGAAGGTATATCCACCAGGGCATCAGGACGAACGACATCTTGTCGGCAAGGGCCAGGCGGGAGACCGGGTGCCCGGCCCTCTCGGCGAGGTAGCGGGAGTGGTAGAGGCAGAAGTCGTACCACACGTGCTGCCAGGAGACATGCCAGTCGAACTCGGAGGACTCCACCACGTCGAGCAGGCGGTGGGCCAGCCTGGCCCCGCACTCGGGGTGCTCCCTGCCGCTCTCGCCGTCCATGTCCTCCCTTCCCCAGTAGCCCCAGTCGTGGACCAGGAAGCAGAGCCACAGGCGGGGGTCCCACGGGAAGCCGAACAGGTGCCGCCATGCCCAGGCAACGTACAGGGGATGGAGGAGGAACTGGTGCTCGCCGAACAGCAGGCTCTTGGTGCCGGGCCTCACAGCGCCTCCAGGGGGAAGTTCAGGATGCCAAGGAGAGAATACAGGCTGGGGTTGGGGACCTCGCCCTCGCAAGCCCTATCCTTCCAGCAGGCCCCGCTGCACAGGCCCCAGGGATGGTACAGGGATTCCCTGTGGAGGACGAGCACGAGGCTGGGAGGAAGGTTATACTTCGAGTCCTCCCCACGGGTCGTGTCGCCCAGCCAGAACTCCCCCCTCTCGATGTCTCCCGTCAGGGCAGCATAGGCATTCAGCCCGTCATGGGAGAAGCTCACCTGGATGACGGCCTTCGAGTCCTTCCTGCGGTCCCAGATGGAGAATGTATAGAAGTGGAAGACGGGATGGCCGTCGGCCCGCTTCGCCCAGATATACCCGTCCTTCCTGACCTCAGCGTCGGCCGTCTCCCTCTTCCCACTGGCCGGGTAGAACTCTACGTCACCATCCTTGAACGCCTCGCCAGCCAGTGTGTGCGCTTCCATGCCACGCTGGGCAAGAAGCTCCTCTAACCACTTTTTGCCTACCGGGTCGCATTCCTTGTAGTCCCTCTCCCGGAACTCCCCGCCTGCTAGCACGCCCACCTTAGGCCCCCCCGTTCTTTCCTAGCAGTTCGACCCCGATGCAAGGCCCGTCTTCTTTGCGTGGCCTCTCGTTCAGCCAGTGCTTGCACCCAGGGCACTGGGGGGCATAGAAGTGCCCCTCCCACTGGAATACCGTCTGGCAGCTAGGGCAGCATATCTCCAGGACGTCCCCCATCCGCTCCTGCTCCCACCTCTTCCAGGGCTTGGCCGGGAACAGCCTGGCGGTGTCCCGGAGCTTCCGTATGGCCTCGATGCAGGAGTCGAAGTACCAGTCGTTCTCCCACATCAGGCCGAAGTCGTTCTCCACCAGCCTCCTGGCGGCACGCTTGAGGATGAAGTAGGAGTTGGGGTGGGAGTACATGTGCGGGGGGCAGGGCTTGGTGTAGAGGACCCTGGACTCCCCCGGCCTCAGGGGCGCTGCTGCCTCCCCTGGCAGGGCCTTCGGGTCGCTGCCATGCCCTTGTCCGCCCCCTGGACGGGTCGGCCGCCACGGTCATGCCGGGGTTCTCCGGGTCGTAGTGCCTGGGGGCGAAGCTGTTGTTGTTGCGGTCGAAGGCCTCTATCCCCCCCACCAGCAGCGTGGCCGCCTTGAGGATGCCCTTCCTCTGCTCGTCCGGGGGGGCCTTCATCCTGGCCGCCTGCCCCAGGTAGATGACCGCATAGGCCACCCAGTCGTTCAGGGTGTTCTTGTCGTCGAACGCCGTGCCCCAGGTCTTGTTCTGGTAGCTGCGCTCGGAGAGCACCTCCGCCAGCACCCTGGCGGTATAACAGGGGACCGGCACCTCCCTGCCCTCCTCGAAAGCCTTTATCTCTATCATCCTAGCCCCTCCTGTGGGCGAGGCAAGGGTGGCCGCAGCCGTACTCGTCCTTCCTGCCCATGGGAGAGAATACTAGGTTTCGGGGGGAGTCTTGGGGATGGTGGAGGAGGCCCTGCTCTGGGGCCCGTGTATCACTATCAGCCTGTCGTAAGGAGAGGCTACGGTGTTGAACTCCTTGACCTCGCACTTGTAGGGAAGGTGGGAGACTACCTTTTCCGGCTCCAGCACGTCCTCGATTACATAGATTCCGTCAGGCTCCAGCAGGAGGGGAATCAGGACGCTGGCGGTCAGGACTTGGTGCTCCGCCATGTGCGAGCCGTCGTCTATCACCAGGTCGAAGCCGCTGCCCGCCCATTCCGCTGCCCTGCGCAGGGACCCCTCGTCCCCCTGGTCGCACTGGAAGGACCTTATCCTCTCCTCGTTCACCAGGATGTCCGGCCTTATGTCCAGGCCGTAGATTTCTGCGTCCGGGAAGTACTCCTGCCACATGAAGAGGTTGGAGCCGACAGTATAGTAGCCCTCCACGTGCTCCATGTTGTCGGGGCATCCGATGCCGACCTCCAGCATCTTCCTGACGTCCTTCTTCCCGAGGAGCGCATGGTAGTAGGGGGTATACCCGTGGAGGACCGAGGGGTCCTTGTCGCTCCGCCACTTGGCGGCAAGCTGGCACAGGTCCGCCCTCGTCTCCCCTACCCTGGCCCATCCCTTCGGCACCTCGGTGCCGAAGAGCCGCCGGCCGGGGACGGCCACGACACGCTCGCCGTAGGGGAGCGGGCTGAGCCATGCCCCCCACCAGGGGAAGGAGCTGGCCGCCAGGACGCCGTGTCGGCACCTGCTCATCGCCCACACGTCCTCCGCCGCAAACGGGAAGTACCACCCCTGCCAGACGCTCAGCGGGGTGGTATCCTCCCCCTCTACCACGGAGAACCCGTAGGGGATTCGGAAGTCCCTCTTGCACCACTCGGGGTCGTCGGAGAATACGAAGAAGTGCGGGTCCGGGGTGTGCTCCGCCACTTTCCCGCAGGCCTCAAGGTAGTATTCCGTTGGGAGTTCGAGGTCCGTCCCGGCGAATCCACGGCGTACGCAGAGGAATGCGCTCCGGGGACCCTTCTCGGAGATATCCTGGAGCAGGCTGGCGGTCCTTCTGGCGATGGGCTGCCTGGGGCGGAAGACGCCTGTTAGCTCCTGCCTTATCCCCCTGAAGTACCTCTCGGACTGCCAGTAGCCGTCCAGGCAGTCCCCGTCCCGGACCCTTTCGTCCAGGCCCCGGTCGTAGCCGGGACGGCCTTCGGATACGGTAGGGACGGCTCCCTCGGCCCTCGGCTGGGTGACGCCCTCCCACTGGTCGAGGGCATACTGGAGGCTGGGGAGCGTCCTTCCGCCAGGCAGCCGCCACGGGTGCTCCCTGTACCAGTCTATGCCCAGCCGCAGGTCCGTCCCGAGGCGGCGGGCCAGGGCCAGGCCAGCGGAGTACTGGAACATCTGGTTGCCGAGGCCGCCCTTTATCTGCACCGTCAGCACTACCGTGGCTCCCCTACTCGATGTCGCCGTGCTCCAGGAGGTCGGCCAGCTCCCAGCCGGCCTCCTTGATAGGCTCCTCTAGCTTTTGCCCGGTCCTGTACATGCCGATACGGAAGGCCTCCTCCTTGAGGAGGGTGAGGCGGGCTATGAACTGGTCAACCTCGGGGCGCTTTGCCTTTTTCAGTCTCATCTCTTCCTCTCCCTAGGAGGCCCCCGCTCGGGGACGAGCGGAAGCAGGCGGTGATGAACTCATGCGTAACCCGCATCAGGCCGTCAGCGCCCGCCTGTATGTACTGGCAGCCCTCCGCCTCCGCCACGGGCATGCCCTCCCGGAGGTACTTGAAGCAGCGCAGGTTGTTGAAGCTGTAGTCCAGGACCTCGGCGTTCTTGTTGCTCTTGTAGAGGCTGTTGATGTCCGTGAAGGAGAAGGGCTTCCACCCTCCGTTCCTCTGGCATAGCTGGACGACGTAGTTGGCGGATATCTCCGTCTCGCTGTGCTCGAAGGCCGACCAGAAGTGCCCCGAGGTATTGATGTGCTCGGGACGGATAGGGTAGTCCTTGCAGGTGTCGTCGATAGGCGTCTTCATCGCCTGTACCCCTGTGCCTTGCGGATTTCGGTGCGGGGGGGCCTGCTGATGACCTTGGCCTTGAACTCATCCCCGTAGGCGTGCGGGAGTTCCCCGCCCACCATATGGTGGGCCCGCTCGTCGTCAAGGTCGAACCCGTCCTCTACCCACGAGCGATGAACCTTGACCTCTACCGTCCACTTGAACCACTTGCGTTTTCCCATGCCTGTATTATACCTCCACAAGACTTCTTCAGACCTAAGGCATCTGTGTGACCCATTCAGACGGTGTATATTTCTTAAATCGCTCCAAGGGGATTCCCAGTCTCTTTACCCAGCGAATAACAGTGGAAGGAGAGACATCAAAATGCCCTGCCAGCCGTTCATAGGTATATCCTTCCTGCCTTAGCTCTAGTAGCTCTGCCCGTTTCGGCATAGGCTTAACTCTGCCATCCAGGACCTCAGCTTGGGGGTTAGGGTTAGAAAGGTAGGCATGGAATCTCTCGGTCAATCCCTCCCTCTTAATTATCTCCAGCCAACCGAGGGCCAGGTTGCACCTGCCACAAAGCCACCCACGTACCCTGCCTGTCGTATGGTCATGGTCAGGGTTAAGGCGCTTGACCCTGCCACAGACTGGGCAGGCGTCCATCTTCTGCTCTCCGGGAGGGTTGACCATTCCCCTCTCCTTTCGTTTGGACCGTCTCCGACTGTCGGGATGGGCTTTCCTATAGGCAATCGACCTGGCAATAGTCTCTTGCCTGTGGGCCATATACCACTCATGCTTGGACATCAAAACCCTCCACCACAAAAAGGGTTTTGAAAGTCAATATAGGGGGTTTCGTCGCACAGAATAGCAGCTTACCGGAACCTGCGGGCATGGTCTGTCTTGACGAACTCCCTAACCCTGGCAGCGGCCCTCTGGCGCTCGCTGCCCCCGAAGTCCGCCTCCATGCCAGCGCACAGGTACTCCCACACCTCTAGCAGGATGCCGTATGCCCCCTGGCAGTGCGTACCATGGTCGAACCTGTGGATGCCGCAGAACGGGCTGCCGCACTCCGGGCATAGCTTGCTGACCTGCGACCCGCAGCGGCCAAGCTCGTTGTAGTACGAGCACTGTGCCTTGAGGGCCTCGCCCTTGAAGGAATCAAGCCCGAACTCCCCTGGCTCCATGGCAACGCCTCCAGGCTCAGTATACACCGGGGGTATGGGGGGGAGGAGGATTACTTTTTGAGGTGCCTTGCGATGCCCCATGCGGCAAGGGCCACAAGCCCTCCGGGAAGGAGGACGGCTGCGACGACGATGAGTGCCTTCCTGGCCTTGCTCTTCATGGGGAAAGGTCAAGGGGGGCGTTGGCCGGAGGCTTAAGCGGTTTTGCCCGAAGGCTGCCCGCTCTCCATCCCCGGACGCTGCCGCCCCCCTCTTCGCCGGAAACCGCTGGACCTAGTTGGTAAAGGCCGCCCCCCGAGGGGGGCCAGCCCTTAGGTTTATAGAAGGAAGGGCCAGCATTCACCGGCTAATCTTGTCGTCCGAGAGCCTCTCCGATACGCAGCGGATATGGTGCCACTTGACCACCCCAGGCTCGTCGGGGTGGGTAAGCGGTATGGGCCACCGCCCTGGGTTGCCTGCCAGGGAGTTACACTCCTCCCCGCAGTAGTAGCAGGCCTCGCCGTGCCCCTCCATGCCCCCGAAGGGGTACCTGTCGAGGACCTCTGCCAGCTCGCTGGCAGCCTGCTCCTTGCCCAGGGGGGGAGGCCCTGTGGAGGAAGTGACGGTAAGGGTCTCGCCTGCCAGGAGGCGGGCGTTGGTGCGCTCCGTCTCCGCCCTGGCCTCCTCGCACTCCCTGCGCCACCTCTCGGCGAGCCTGCGTAGCTCCTGCCTAAGGACCACCGCTACTCCCCTCTGAGGTCCTTAACCGCCTCTATGCCTGCCCTGGCAGCGTCGCCGACCCCTACATTGCCATGGAAGGCGGCGTTGCCTATGACTGCGGCACGCCGGACCTCCTTCTCTGAGAGGCCCTCACGGTTGTCCTGGTTGTAGTGCTTTACCCAGGTCTTGACCCACTCGGTGTTGTCCTCGCTCACGCTGCCTCCTTAAGGGGGGCCTTCTTCGCCTTCGGGGCATCGGCCATGAACTCGGAGGCCAGCCTCTCAAGCTCGTACTGGGTCCCCGTCCTGACGGAGAATACCGTGTCCGCCTCCTCGGGCGTAGCGACCAGGGTGCCACGTGCCTTAGCGTGCAGCAGGAGCAGGTCGTAGACGCTGGCCTTGGCGACGTTGGTCAGGGCCGTGGCAAGGGTCTGGATGGTGCTGCGGTTGTTGTACACGTTGACGTTGTACCCCCGCCGCACGGGCATGACGCAGTCGCACCAGATGACCTTGCGCTCGGCCAGGTCGGCGATGAGCGGGATTCCTGCCCGTGCCTTCATCGTCAGGTCGGCCTTGTCCTCGACGGTCCTCGGGTCGTACACCTCGCCGGACTGCGGCGACCCCCGGAGCATCCAGCCTGCATAGCACTCCGGCAGGTCGCAGAAGTTCTGCTGCGTGTACCCGTTGACGCTCATGAGCACGTAGCGTACCCCGTGCGCCAGCGCCTTGCCGATGTCGATGTCGATGAACTCGCTGGCCCCCTTGGGTGCGCTCGTGATGTCGCCGGAGTGCCAGGAGAACCCGTTGCCCCGCCCGCAGCGGAGCTGGTAGTAGGTGACCTCCCCCTTCTCCCTCCACTCGCTGTCGTAGAAGACGGCGGACAGGTCGAGGTCCACCCTAGTATCGTAGTTCCACCTGTAGGACAGGAGGTCCGGGCTGTTCCCTGCCTCCTCGTCGGCGACAGGCCCCTTCGTGTCCTTCCACCAGATAAACAGGCGGACGGTGTTCTTGTCCCCGAACCCGAACGGGGCACGGCTGCCCCTCACGAGGGTGCGGAGGGACTTGGATGCGGACCTCTGGCTGAACGGCAGCAGGAAGTCCTTGAGGCCGGGGTCCAGGTACACCTTGCCCAGGGCGGGCAGGGCGGAGAACCTCTTGCGCAGCGTCCTGCGGATGCCCAGGGCGGCCGTCCTGCTGAGGGCCTTGTCCATCTCCGGCAGGGGCGGGATGGTCTGGACCTTGGCGATGCTGCCCTTCGGGAAGACGGTCCTCTCCCCCCCCTCGGAGCGGTGGTCGAAGTGCGCCATCATCTGGAGCAGCACCGGGGTGCTGGCGGTCCCGGCATGGGCCAGGAAGGCATGCACCGCCTCGGCCCTGGCGGCCTTGGTGCGGGCCTTCCTCAGGATATGGTCGAGCCTGCGCCCGAACTCGCCGGGGCGGTCCTTGAGCAGGCGGACTGCGTCCTTGACGTGCCCGGAGCGCACCGCCTCCTCCACCTTGGACCGGAAGGTCTGCGGGGAGGTGCCGTTGCGGAGGTCGTTGATGGCCTTGAACGCCTGGTAGTACCTCTGGAAGTAGTCGCCGGGGTGCAGCTTCTCCCCCAGGCGGAGCCACCTCCCCTCCCAGCGGAGCAGGTCCTCGCCGAGGTTCCCGCACTGGTCGAGCAGGGCGAGCAGCCTGCGCCTCTCCTCCCTCCTGAACTTGCGGAACAGGCAAGGCTCGGCCAGGGACACGTCCCCGCCGCTCAGCGCCACGGCGAGCCGGAGCACGTCGGTTGCGGTCCTGAAGTAGGGGCCGAAGTCCGCCGCCCCCTTGGAGAACAGCAGCCCGCCCAGGAAGGCGAGGTTCTCCTTGTTGGGATGCCCTCCGGGAGGGCGTCGAAGAACTCGGCGAACAGGAAGCGCAGGTCCTCCTTGTCCGTGTCGGAGAGGGAGGCGTTGGAGGTGGCTAGCTGCCTTCCCAGCTCCATCGGCTCCGTGCCGTCCCCGAGGGAGATGACCCTTAGCTGCACCTTCTCGTCCAGAGGCTCCCGCCTGTCCTTGCGGTACTTCGGCAGCCACACGCAGCCCTTGTCCCCCGTGGCGTCGGCCACGAAGGTGCTGAAGTAGTGGAGGATGGCATTGATGTAAAGCTCGGCGTCGCTGGCGTCGATGACCTGCTGCGGGAAGTTCGGGTACATCGGCCGGTAGCTGCGGACGCCCTTAAGCTCCTTGAGGGTGTCCATGGTACCGTCCAGGAAGCGGACGCACTCGTCCTCGGGCAGCTTAGAGAGCCTGCCGATGACCCTCGGGGTGAGAGTATAACCGAGGTCCTGGAGGTTGAGGTTGAAGGAGGCCACCACGGCCTTGGGCGTGCGGCCGTCGCTGCCGCTGGAGGGCACGAGAACCAGCCCCCTGCGGCGGATTAGGATGGCATTGAGCCTCTTGGTATCCATCTGGACCTCCTCCTTGTGCAGCTATGGCGGCAGGATGCCGCTGGCCCGGGCGATATGCGGGCCTATGTCCTGTATGCTACCTGAAACCCTGGAAGAGAGCGAAGGGGCTGGAAACCGGGGGAGCTGGTTTCACCGTTGAAGTGTAGAAGGAAGCGCCCCCATGGCCAGCCTCGTCCGATAATACTGGCCTTTCGGAAAAAACCTTGGGCCAGGATGCCCCATGCGGCGTCCCAGCGAGCGTCATCGCTGGCCTTCGACGCTGCCGCATGCCACTCATGTCCATGCCCGAAGTCCGGGGACTAGCAGGCAGAGGGAGGGGCGGTATGGTGGCCACCGCATGCGGAACCCTGACCCAACTTCAACCTTTGTCCGGTACCTCGATTACAATAGCATGTGCTTCATCGCAGGGAGGAGTCCATTGTACTTCGTCGAGGAGGTGACCGTAGGTGCTATCCCTAAAACTCTGCTCAGCATCCTGGCGGTTCTCTGCCTCGATGACCATATACAGCTCAAACGTGCCCTTGGTCCCCTCACGGCTAAGGTTTCCAACCTGTGCCAGCCACATGCCCCTTTCTTTTTTAGGCACCCTGTCTCCTAAAGGAACCCCGAGGAAAGCAGGGAAGCTGGGTTTTGATTATAAGTCAAAGTAGAAGGAAGCGTCCCCATGGCCTCGGCGGCCCACCTGTATAATACCTCGGAACTGGCTTACAACCTAAAAGTTGGTTCCGGGAACTGGATTCGGACCAATGTCTCTGGGTTCAAGGCCCAGCGTCCTACCATTAGACGACCCCGGAATCTTGGAGCTACCGGGCGGACTCGAACCGCCGTGAGGTTACCCTGCCGGTTTACAAAACCGGTGCAGTCGCCGCTGTGCCACGGTAGCGTATCTTGTACCTTATAGGCGATAGGGCCTGCTATCGTTTACCCTACAGCCCCCCGACATGCCAGTCCGTCCTCGGGGGGGACGCCAGGGCGGTGTCGGACATCCATAGGACCCGCCACATGCCGGGCACGCCCTTGAGGTCGATGGCTTTGCCTGCCCGCAGCCCGGGCCTTGCCTCGACCCAGCAGGTCATCACCGTGCTCCCGTGCTGTAGCCTTACCTGACGCCACATAGACTTTAGTCGGGCTTCTTCCAGCTCACAAGCTCGCCCGGCCTGGTGGAGAGCAGCCTGTTGACCTCCCTGATATCCTGGAGGAAGTCGGCCACCCAAAGCTCCACTATCCTGTCGCCCACGAACCTGGCGGAGGCGTATACGTGCCCCTCCAGGCACTTCTGGACCTGCTCGGGGTCCACAGGCTCTATCTGGACCGCCGTGGTCTTGGGTTTCGGGGGGGCCTGCTGCCCTTCTTCCATGGTGCCTCCACAGGCTAGCTTGGGGCCGCCGGGGGGAGTCGGACCCCCGTCGCCTGCCTACCATGCAGGCACTCTGGGCCGTTGAGCTACGGCGGCTAGTACTGGAGCTGCCGGGGAGAGTCGGACTCCCGACCCCCGCCTTACCAAGGCGGTGCTCTGCCAACTGAGCTACGGCAGCGGACTTGCGGCTGGGTCCGGCAGCCTCTCAGACTGCCCATTTCTGACAGAACCCCCAGCCAAGATGGAGCTACCGAAGGGAGTCGAACCCTCAACCCCCGGTTTACGAAACCGGTGCGCTGCCAGTTGCGCCACGGTAGCCCAAAGCCTTATGCCCTCCTGCGGGCCCTCGACACGACGACGTCGAGCAAGACGAAGAACAGGAACGTAAGCATTACCAAAAGGACGGCCATACGGCCCCCTGCCGGTCCTACGGGGCGGTACGCATAGCTTGGTTTATTCCACCGTACCGCAATGCTCCCAGGTGCCCGGCTGGAACTGCCCGGAGGTGTCCCGCCTCATGCCTCTACGCCCCGTAAGCCTGGTAGCCCCCCAGGGACTCGAACCCCGGTCTCTCGCTAATCGGGCGAGCGTCCTGGCCGCTGGACGAGGGAGCCACTATAGTCTTGGTTGGCGGGATGGGAGTCGGACCCACGACCTCAGTCTTATCAGGGCTGCGCTCTACCAGTTGAGCTACCCGCCAGAATCTCTTCTTCCTCCATATGACAGTTGGCACAGAGCATATCGCACTTGTCTAGTTCTTGCTTGACCCTAGTCCATGAAAGCGACAGCGCTCTCGATACTGTAAACTCTTTGCGGTTCCGGTCCCGATGGTGGAATCCCAAAGCCCTAGAACTCCGAGAATATCCGCACTTTTCGCACCTGCCGCCCTTATATTCTATGCATTTTCTCTTGCGGACCACCCGTTTACGGTTAGCGTTGCAAGAGTTGCAAATCTTGGTATGATGCCCCTTTCTACGGTCATACTCATAGCTACGGGAGCATCTTTCACAAGTGACCGGAGTGCCTGTCGTCACCAAGCGTCGGCTCATGGTCACTATTACCCAAGGACCCTTCTTATCTCCTCTTCGGCCTTTTTCTTGAACTCATCGAACCACTGGTCATACCCCAGTTTGGGTTCGACAAAGGCCGGTACAGCTATCACCAGCTCATCCCCGACGAGAATCCTGTCGTAGTCCCTCTCCCTGGGGACGAACCCTATGTCCCTGACAATATGGACCACGGCTGCCCTTGCGCCCTCGGGGCCGAACGCCTCGGCGGCCTTCCTCACCCCGCCCTCGTGGTGCCTTGCCCTGCGGTGCCGTGGCCCCAGCCTCCAGAACAGCCCGTCGAGCCAGCGGTTCACGTCCTCGTGCCTGGCCCCGAGAATGGCCCCGCAGTCCTTGCAGTGCTGCTCGAAGTGGGCCACTGCCGCTCCTTCCATTCCCTGTCCGCCCTGCGGAGCGTTATCCTCCGGGGCGACAGCGAAGGCCTCGGGTCCGGGACGTCCTCCTTCTCGGGGAGGTACCTCTCTAAGAATACGTCGGCCGGGTCGTCCGGGTCAACCGTGTCTATCCTGACGCTCCCCACAAGGCCCCCATGAAACACGAAAGCCGCCAGACCTGCTGGCGGCCGCCGAGCCTAGGCTTTGGGGCTGTTACCCCGAGCAGGCTCCGCCGCCCGACCTGATTTGGGTCGTTGTCGAAGTGTGCGGCCTCGTGATATGCGGCATAGTTACCTTAGTCTCGGCCATTGCGTGCGGCCTGTCGATTCTCGGCTTTGCTATCCTCATTTTGAGGAGCAGGGGGTCGGACATGGTGCCCTTCCCGGCCCCCCGTCCTTATGACCCGCTTTCTTGCGGTCCATTGGTCTGGCCAAGGACTCTGCGAAGGTCACGCTGTAGTCGGGGGGAGTCTCCCCACTCATATAATACCTCCGGTAGTCCGGTTTCTTGGGGCTATTCTTCGCCCCTAGGCTCCCCGGTGGCGAAGTCGAAGTGCCTCTGGCAGGCTATGGACAGGCAGGGGGGGAACCTGTCGTCCTCTATGTCCAGGTCGATGGCCTTGTCCAGGTGGAGGTTGTAGGCAAGCTCGATGTACCCGAACCTCTCCTCCCTCCTCAGCATCCCCTCGTCCGCCCTGGACAGGTCGAGGTACTGCACCTTCCAGGAGGTGTCGTCCCCCCATACGCAGCCTGCCACGAACCCGTGGACCCGCTCGGGAAAATGCCATATATACCGGGATTCCTTGCAGGTACAGGGGTTGGTAGGGTCTACACTGTCCGGGTGCCTGGGGCACCCCTCGGCATGGACGGCCTCCAGCCAGTGCAGGACGGGGACGTAGTAGTCCACGGGGCAGAACCCGCAGGCGGCCGCCTCCTCCCCGCCGATGTCCTTGCAGCCCGGCAGGGCCATGAGCCGGGTGGAGGTATAGTCCTTGGAGTACAGGGCATACCACCCGCCACGTAGCTGGAAGGGGTGGAAGGTACGGTAGAAGGACGGGTAGTTCCTGGTGTACTCCCCTATCTGCTCAGGGGTGCCGGTATCGGGGTTCCTCCGGAAGATGCCTACCCGGAGGTACTCCCAGCACCCTGGCCTGGTGCCTACCTTCTCCAGCACCCTGGCAAGGTAGGGAGACGGGCGCTGGAGGCCCCCGTCCACCTCCTCGGGGATTGACTCTAGCCCTGTGTCACAGACGTCGTCCATGATGCTATAATACGCTGGGCTGCCTATCCTATCTGGCAGGTGAGCGGAGGATTCCCCTGGCATCCTCCATGGCGAGGTTGTAGCCCTGGAGGATGGCGTTCTCGAAAGCCATGTAGTCCAGGGGGTTGGGGTCCTCCAGGGTCTCCTCGGTGTACTGCCTGGCAAGGTCCTTTATCCTGAGCAGCGTCTTCGGGTCTATGGGGCCCATTTATGCTCCCTTCCTGGTATACTCTTTGCATTCGGGATGGTTGGAGCACTCCCCGTAGTGAGGGTAGCCGTTGTCGTCAACCCTCTTCCTGTGCTCCCCCTGGTCGCAGCCGCAGGCGCACCTGTAGCTGTCGTCAACCTCGGCCACGGCCTTCTTGGCAGAGGCGTCGTGGGGGAGGACGTCAACCCCCTGGCATATGAACACGCCGATAGGGGTATCGAAGGTGTCCCCCTCCCTGAGGTTGTCGTTGGCCTGGAACTCGGCGTAAAGCTCCCGGTAGAGCTGCTCCGCCAGGTCCAGGTTCCTGGCCTTCCCGTGGACGTTGAGCCATGTGTCGGGGGTCTGCACCGCCTCGTCGGCCTGCCCCTCGGCAATCTCCTCCCCCGGCAGGCCGAAGATGTACCAGAACCCGCCCTCGTCCTGCCCTACCTTGTAGGAGCGGGGGGCCTGCGCCGCCTCCTTCGGGCGTCCGGGGGCCGCTGCCTGGGAGGCAGCGTGCGGGGGGGCGTTCCACGTCTCCTGGATTCTCTCCTCACGTCCTGGCTCCTCGGGGTCCCCGGCGTACTCGAACGGCCTGTAGGTACGCCCGAACATGGGTATCGCATACTCTGCCTTGCCGAACGACGGCTTCCAGCTACACCCGTGGCAGTAGCCGTAGACCGGGCCGTAGTGGTTGGTCCCTATCGTCTGCTTCTCCCCGCAGTTCAAGCACCGGTACAGCTTTTGGGTATGCCTGCCGACAGGCCCCGTGGGCTTGTCCCAGACGTTGTACCTTGTTGCCTTCCCGTAGTCCGGCCGCCTGCGCAGCCCGGAGGCCGTCTTAGGCTGCGCCTCCATGTCGTGCCACCCCGCCTCGGTGCCCCTCGTCTGGAGCCTCCACCCGGCGTCAGGCTCCTCTGCCCTGGCCTCCTCGAAGTCCCTCCTGATACGGGCCATCTTGGCCTCGTTGCCAGGCTCCACGAACCACTCCCCCCCGACGTACCCGCTGCCGTCCACGAGCCTCACGGTGGTCTGGGCCGGGGCGGCGGGCCTGAACAGGAACTCGGACCTGAATGCGCTGGTATTGCCGGGCTGTATAGGGGTAGGCATGGTGGTTCTCCTCAATTAAGGGGGGGGAAGTGCTATGACTTCCTCTCCTTCTCCTGGTTGAGGAAGGCCACGGCCCAGGAGCCGGGCAGCCCTGGGCTGTCCTTGTACTCTTCGTAGAACCTGGTCACCTCCCTGAGGCGGGTGCTGCTCGGGGAAGGCTCCCCTATGTCTATGGCAAGCAGGAAGTTGGTGAAGGACTTCTTATCGGTTGGCTTGATGTCCTTGCGGTTCACGAGGTAGATGGGCTTGCGCATGGCAAACGCCATCCCCAGGTCGAACAGGCTCCCCTGGCTCTCCGGGTCCCATACCACCCTGACGACGTCCGCCCTCTCCATGGCCGTCCGGTTGTCGGAGCATATCCTAAGCCCGATGGGGTCGTCCTGGTCCGTGTCCCTGGGGGGCCAGTATACCCCTATGCCCCCGGCCTCCAGGGAGGAGACATACTCCTCCTGGGCGGCCCACTGCTCCCCCGTGGCGTTCCTCACCGTGCAGATGAGGAAGTCCTTTTCCCTGGGTCGCATACCTACCAGTCCTTGCCCCTGAATCCCAGGCCCTCGTTGGCCCGGTCCACGACCCAGCCGGACAGGCGGTCGTCCCGTGCCATGGCATCCCGCTCGCTGCCGGAGCGTACCGCCCGGTCGATGGCGTCATGGGTGACCCCCGAGCCTGCCCCCGACTCATGTATCCTCTGTACCATCTGCATCGCCTTGCTCATTAGCCCTCCCTCAGAAGTTCATGAACAGCATCTCGGCCTTGGGCTTGGCCGGGGAGTTGTACGCCCCCGTCCTAGCCCTGCCTGCGGTGTCCTTGCGCTCCTGCCTCCACCCCTGGTAGAATACCGCCGCCTCGGGGTACTCCGACACGACCACCTTGGCCCTCGCCTCCCTTGCCGCTGCCAGGAGGCGCTCGTAGTCCACCCTGTGCCTGTACTCGTGCTCGTGCCCCCAGTAGGGGGGGTCGATGTAGATGAGGGCGTCCTCCTGCATATGAACCCGCCTCATGGCGTCCACCCCGTCCTCGTTTAGCACCTGCACGCTCCTGAGCCGGGCAGCGGCCGGCAGGATGCGCAGGAACCAGTCCGCCCAGACCTCGGGCTTGGGCTTGTGCGGTGCCCCGGACTTCTCCAGCGCCCAGGTGGAGTTGTTGCCGTTGCCGCAGTAGAACTGCACCGACTCTGCCATGAGCAGGCGGGCCTCCTCCAGGCTGCCCTCCTCCGGCACGGTGTCACGCCAGTTGGCCTTGGAGTAGGGGGTGGCCCACAGGAGGGCCGCAAGCTGCTCCGGGTCCTCACGTATGTGCCTGTACATGCTGACGATGCGCCCGTCGATGTCGTTGGCAATCTCGATGAACGACCTGGGCTTGGCGAAAAGGACGGAGCAGGAGCCGCAGAAAGGCTCCATGTAGGTCCTGTGCGGCGGGAAGTGGGAGGCAATCCACTTGGCGATGGACGCCTTGCCTCCATACTGCTTGTACGTTATCTTGGGGGTGTCCATGCAGGGGTAGCGTCAGCCAGCCCGGGTTTCCCGCACACGCTTGATGCTTATCTCCAGGAAGTCCCCCGGCTCGACCTCTCTGTAGCGAAGAAGCCCCAGGGCTATCCCCCCGAACGTCTTACGGAACACCTTTGGGTCCTTGGCCACATAGAGGCCACGCCTCGGGAGCCTCTTGTTCTGGTATGCCACGGCGGTTGCCTCCAGGGTGATAATACCTACTTTATCTTGATGCCGTAGTCCGGGGTCATGTCGGTGACCCCACGGAAGCCCTGGAAGACCGGGATGGAGAGCCTGAAGTTGCCCCTGAACCTGCACCACCATCCCTTGAGGGGGCTGTATGCCGCTCCCAGCAGGACCATGGCCCCGTACGACAGGGGAGGCTCCGGGGGAGGGGGGATAAGGACGTAGGTGCGGCCGATGTAGAAGGAGGGGTTGTAGGGTGGGTCGAGGAACTGCGCCCAGGTGGTCTCCCTGCCCACGTAGGGGCTGAGGAAGTTGCTGAACAGGGTATAGGCGGTCAGGGAGCCTATGTCCACCTGCCCGGCACCCCAGGGGGAGTAGTTGGCCATGAAGAGGTTCTGGCCGTAGAAGGTGGTCTCCTGCACCTCCATGATAATCTCCTGCACGGACAGGATGGACCTGTACCCGGTGCTGACCACCCCCTCGCCGAGGTCCTGCCACGGGCCCACCTGCAACGCTAGCACGTTTCCGGGCATACCACTTCCCCTAGAACTGGAATATCCAGCTAAAGATGATGTTGATGCCGGGCGGCAGGTTGAGCGGCGGCAGGGTCTTGTAGTTGATGAGGATGACTGTCTGCTGCATCACCGTGACGTTGACCTGCTTCGTCACCGGGTCGATATAGTAGGAGGGGTTGCCGTTGAAGAACGGGGCAGTGAGCATAGTGTAGCCGCCCATGTTGGCTATCCCTCCCCCTATAAGCCCCATCTCCCTCACGGGCTGGTTTATGTTGTTGACCGTCGAGTTGACGGTGGTCTGGAAGTCCACGTTGGTGGCCGGGTAGGGCACGGGGTTCCAGTTGCCGCTGTTGTCCTGGTTGACGAAGTTGACCCTGGAGAGCTGGACACGCACGAGGGGCTGGATAAGCTCCACCTGCTGCGCCGTCTCGACAGGCTGCGTCTCGGGTGCCCAGGTCGGGCTGCCTGCGCCCAGCGCCAGGCCCCATACCCCGTAGAGAGGGGGGGCAGTGACGCTGGGGTTGACCGGCTGGCTCGGCCCGGTGGCCGCCATGAAGACGGAGAACAGCCACCTGCTGATGTTGGTGATGATGTTGTGGTCCTGGTACAGGACCTCCCCTGTGTCCTCCCTGAAGATGCGCACCGTCCCCCTCCTGATGGGGTCGGGCACCCTCTCCACCATGGCCCCCGTGTGCGGGGGTATGGCGCTGGGTGGCCGCCTGAGCAGGTCCAGCAGGTTGGTGTAGTCCTCGGGGTTATAGAGCCTGTGCTTGTGCTTCTCCATTTTCAGTCTTCCTTCCTTCCGCCTTCTCGCATATGCTGCGTATGAGGCCGCCCGACTCCCTGAGCAGGACCAGCACGCCGGGGTGGAAGCTGCCGGGGCTGGTCTTGGCCTCCTTCAGCCATTCGTCCAGGCCCCCCCACTCCAGGGCCTCGGTCTCCCATGCGCTGCCGCCCTCGGGGCGCAGCCCGAACTCGTGCCCCACCTCCCCTATATAGTTATGGTAACTGAACTTCCCGCTTTTGAAGACATGTGCTGGGTGCAGGAGGAGGTTGCCCCTGTACCCGGTCTCCTCGGCAAGCTCGTGGCGGGCGCTGGAGGACGGGTCCATCCCCTCCTTTACCGCCCCGCCTATGGTTCCCCAGCAGCTACCCTGGTCCACGTCGGGGCTTCTCCAGGCAAGGCATACCCTCCCCGTGGAGGTGCATACGGGGAGGACGCCGGAGGCGGCATGCCCTGCCCCCGCCCAGTAGCCCTGCTCGTCCCAGTAGTCCGCCTGCTTGGGCTTCCCTATCCTCTCAAGCTCGGGGTGCTGGGCATAGTACTCGTCCTGCTCCCCCCTGCCCCAGGCACGCATCTCCTCTACCCTGAGGAAGCGGCCCTCCTTGGCAACGGGCATCCCTGCCCTCAGGACAGCGACCTCCCGCCTGAGGCGGGCCTTGCGCTTCTCGGGGTGCCTCCACTGCTGCCTGTCCTTGCTCGGGGCGTTCCCCATCCCCACGGTCAGGCCGGCAAGCTCCTCGGCCACCTCGGCGGCACGGAGGCGGGCCTCCTGCGGAACCTCGGAGCCGTGCTCCACCAGGAAGACCACCACCCCGACATACTGCTGCTTTGCGTCCAGCTCCCCCCTGTCCATCCCCTTAATCTCCCCGAGGACGGCAGGCACCTCGGCCGGCGGTACAGGCTCGTCGAAGCCGAGCCACTCGCTGGGGTCCTTCTCCCTGTGGCTGGGGCGGTGCTTGTCCAGGATGTCATGGACCATGTCGCCGTCCCATGACCGCATCCCCCACTGCCCTGCCTCCTTCCTCTTCGAGAACTCGGGGTACGGCACCCTGCCTTCCCCAGGCTGCCTCTCCCACCTGTTGGAGACGAAGACCGTCTGGGCGGCCCTCGGGTCCTCCCCCTGCCCCCTGTGCGCCTCGCACACATGGACGGCAGAGCCCAGGAAGGGCCCCTCGGGCTGGGCATAGTTGACCACGCATCCCACGGACGGTGCCTTGCAGAACTCGCACGTGGCGGCGGCGTTCCTCCTCGACAGGGAGTTGTTCCACTCTATCTTCCTCCTGACCGCCTCGGGGGTAAGGTCCTTGTCAACGGGCAGGACAAGGGTGGAGCTGTTGGCAGGGTTGTCGAAGTATGCCATCTCCCCTCCCCTGCCGTCCTCCCCCACGCCCTTGAACGCCCCTCCCCCGGCCCTGATTATCTCGTCAAGGTCCAGGGTGCCGGCCTTCTTGCCGTACTGCATCTTGAGCAGGTCGTTGTGGAACCCTGGCCCCAGGGAGAGGGTACCCTTCGGGTTGCCCTGCTGGTCGTAGACCACCAGGTAGAGGGGCCTCGGGGTGTTCCTGATGCTCTGGAAGCGGTACCTGCGTATCGCCTTCAGGATGTCGCTCTTGGAGGGGAGCTTCGGGCGCTCGTGGGTGAACTCCATCCTCCTCTGCACCGGCATGCGCCTGACTTCCTTGCCTGCCGTGACTGTCCTCCCGAACGGCTGCCATCCTTTGTCCTGTGCCCTGCGGGCAGCAACCACCTTTACCTGCGCCCCTTCGACCAGCGTTATCTCGTCCTCATTCTCCCCGAGATACGGGTAGAAGCGGTTCCACATCGTCTCGTACCAGTCGATAGCCTCGGGCATGACCGATGCCTTGAAAATCCATGCTTCCCCTGCGCCCGTAGCGTTGTCCCAGAACGTCCCCTCTTCTATCGGGGTCATTGTCCAGGAGATTCCCATGTTTTGGGTGTCAAGGCCGCCAAGCCCGCCCTTCAGGGCAATCTCCCGGTAGATAGTGAGCGGGGGCTTGCAGCGTCTCATGAACCTGGCGTATTTCTTTGTCAGGGCTTTGTAGAGGGCCTCCGGGCTGGAGTAATCGCTCTCCGCATCATACCTGTCGTAAAGGTTGTCGATGCCATGATAATAGGCAACGAACTCGTCGAGCGTCGGTATCCCGCTGACCGTTGACGCCGCCGCCTTGCCTGTCCCCCAGGGGGTGATGGTGACGAACCTGCCTTCGTCGGGGTCGCCGAGGACGGTGCTCCTGCCGTCGTTGCTGTACTCCTCGTAGATGCTGAAGTGGCTGTTCCACCATTCCTCTTCCGGCTCGTCGGCGGCGTTCCTGCACCCTATGGTATGGGTCTCCACCCACCACCCCGCCTTTGGGGCGGTGGGGTTCGATGCCTCAATCTTGTTACCGTTGTCATCTATCACCCAGGTGTTCCCGCACTGGTGGGAGGCCACTCCCTGGCGCTTTCCCTCGGCGAACCGCAGGACGGCCTCGGGGGGCTGCCCGGTCTCGGCCGCCAGCCTGACGCCGTGCTGCTTCTCGTAAACCCTCCGGCACTTGGGGCAGGTTATCTTGGCGTTATACCTGTGCTGGACTCCGTCATGCTCGTGCTCGAACGTCGCATCGTCCGGGAATGCCCACGTATACGGGCTGCGCTTGCCGCACAGGGCGATGGACTTGGTCCGGAATATGTGGACAGGCGGTTCCCTTCTTTCTTCCTCGGCTATCAGCTCCTCGAAGGTCGTAGGGGCCTTCCTCCCTGCCGCCGTGATTACCTGCTTCTGGGTCTCGTTCACGAACTCCGTGGGCAGGGGGAACTCCCCCCTTACCGTGCCTATGGTAGGCTCCCTCTCCTCGGGGGCCTCCTGCCCCTGCATCCCCTTGTAGCAGTCCATGGCCAGGGCATAGACCTTGGCTATGACGCCCTGCCTGTAGCCCATGGAGAGCATGAAGGCCGCCATCTCGTCCAGCATGACCCCTAGCGCCTCGCCTGCCAGCTCCGGGAAGGCCCTCTTGTCCTCGGGGAGGGGGAACTTGATGGAGAACACGGTGAAGTTGGGTATGCCGAGGTCCAGGGTTATGGAGGCGGACGGCTCCAGCGACCGGACCGCCGATACCTCCAGCGTGGCGGTGGCCGGGGAGAGGTAGGATGTCTTCGTCTCGCTCATTTGCCTATGCCGGTAGCCTCCTCAGGGAGTTCTCCAGCATGCGCAGCTCGAACTCCCGCATAAGGCGCTCGTGGCGGTCATCGTGCAGCATGCCCCATAGCTCACGGAGGGAGCCCAGTAGGGTCTCCATGTTCTCTGTATGGGCCCATCCGTCGTCCAGCCTTCCCCTGAACCTTGTGTCTACCCTGGGGTCCGGGGGGACCTGCCTCCGTTCTATCTTGCCTAGCTTAAACGTTATACCCATCGTTCCTCCTAGTCCATATTGAGCACGGTGAGGCTGTCGCTCTTGACCTCCCATGCGAGGTTGTCCCTCGGGGCCACGAGGCCCATCGGGTGGTTGACGTCCCAGTTGGCGGCCTCGCCCGTGGGGGCCCCCGTGTTGTCAACGACCTGTATCCACTTGGCCGGGTCGTTGAGCTGGCTGGTGCCCTGGCACAGCCACTCCACGGTGCCGTCGCTGGTCACGTCCCCCTTATGGGTGCCGAAGGCCACGGACGCCCCCGAGGCACCGCCCTGCGTGGCGAGCTGTAGGTTGCCGTTCGGGTCGATGATGTACTGCCCAGTATAGAAGTCGGCGTTGGCAGCCCAGCCTGCCAGGCCCACGGCATAGGTCCCCAGGTTGGGATAGGGCAGGGGGTAGTATGCCTGCCATACGGACGGGGACGGCAGGGGCTTCCAGTACACGGGGCTGGAGGGCGGCGGGTTACCCCTGGTCTTCTTGAGCGCCCGGTACATCTGGTACCCGCCCGTGGGCGGGCTGGGGGAGGAGGACTGGACAAGCGCCCCACGGCTGTAGGCCACAGAGGGGTCCCAGACGGCAGGGGCGGACTGTAGCACGAGCCATTCTGCCTCGGGGAGGGTAGGCCTCATCATCCTGCCGTATGCCGCCAGGGTGGTCTTGGGGTGCTTGACGTCGTATATCGGGGCTATCCACAACATCGGGTCGAGGGGCGAAAGCTCGACCTGCTGGATGATTATCCTCAGGGTGTCGGTTATCCTGAGGCTGATGTCCTCCTGCTCGCTGAAGACCGTCGTGAACTCCAGGCCGACATGGGCGGGTTTCGCCAAGTCGATGGCCTGGTAGAGGCTCTGCACTATCTCCTGGAGCTGGGCTAGGTTCTGCACGTCCACCAGGGGGTTGCTGCCCCCGACGTTGACGCTGACCCTGATGGCGTTCCGGTCCGACTGGTCGTATACCCCCTGCCCTATCTCCTTGTAAAGCTCCTCGACCACGATGCTCTTCCCCGTGTAGGCATAGATTACGTCGGCGATAGACTGGGGTATGGCCCCCTCGTTGTACGCCCTCAGGAGGTCCACCAGCATGTCCCTGTAGCCCACCGGGTTGTTGAGGCTGTTGTACGGCCCGGTGAAGTCCCCCTTGTCGAACTGGGCAGGGTAGGGGTAGAGGCGGCTGATATAGAGCGGGAGGGCGAACCTGCGCTTTATGTCCGGGGGCGTGAGGTACTGAGGCTCCTTGGAGGCTATGCCGTACTGGTAGTCGTAGTCCAGGCGGGCAAGCTCCTGGGCTATGGCCCTGAGCAGGGTACCCCAGAGGGGCTGGTCGTTGCGGGGGGAGTAGTAGTTGGCCACTGCCTGGAGGAGGTAGAACAGGCGGGTGTCCTCCAGCAGGAGGAGGGACTCCCTGGACTGCTGGTAGAGGAGGTCCGGGCTGTTGTTAGAGGCCATCCTAGCCCCCCGAGGCAGTATAGTTGACGGTCACCCTGCCCGCAGTGAAGTACTCGGTGCTGCTCAGCGTGATATCCTTCGCCGAGCTTTCCCCCCATACCTGGTAGGTTACGAAGTAGCTGCGCAGGGAGGGGGTGGCCACGTCCAGGGGGGCGGTGATGATGACCCTCTGGGCATAGGAGGGGCCTAGGGGCACGGAGTAGTCGTGGACGCCATCGTACTTTGGGACGAGTATCTGGTCGTCGGTGCCGACGATGTAGAAGGAGCCGTCGCCCGAGGACTTCTGGGGGGTGATGGCCGAGGACAGGAAGCTCTGGATGGAGGCGGTACGGGAGTAGGCCTGCCCCTGGTACAGGAAGCCTACGAAGGCGTCCACGGGGCCGCCGGACGGGACGGTGGAGTCGGGCAGGACGGGCAGGGCAGTGATGAAGCTGTTGGCGGGTATATAGCTGACTACCTTGCCCTTGACGCTGACCTGGTTGAGGGGGGCAAAGGCCGGGTCGGAGCCTAGGGCCGTCCAGGCCGTGCCCGTGGGGATTATGAACCCGATGTCGTAGCTGCCGTCGCTCTTGGCGCACTTGATGAGCGGTATGCCTACCGACTGGACCCCCGTGACCCCCTGGACCTGGGTGACTACCTCGGACTGGTGGAGGGTGCCGGAGGCATTGTCGAGCGCCCTGTCGATGGCAGTCCTTATGCTCGGGTCGAGGGCGTCCGGGGACTGCCCCTGCTCCAGGGTGACAGTCAGGGTGACGTCCACGGGGTTGGCGACCATCGCCTTGACGAGCACGTCGGCCGCCGCATGCTTGGTCTTGGACACCTTGCTGGCCAGCACGGGGACGAAGGAGGGGAACTCGGTGGCGACGTCGAAGGCCTCGGTGTAGAAGTAGGACACGAGGACCTGGGTGCCGTCCGCCAGGATGGGGAGCCGGGTGATGGAGGCCGACCCGGACGCCGGGTCAACGGAGAGGGTAAAGTCCACGTCCTCCCGCAGCACCTCCCCTCCCTGGGCGATGGTGACCTTGATGTAGCGGCTGTCGTGCATGGTGCCTGCCCCCACCAGCCCGGTAGAGGTGGAGAGGTCAAGCCCCGTGATATTGCCCTGGGCGTCGTAGGTATAGTTGCCGCCCCAGCCGTCCAGGGTGAGGTCGGTCCTGCCGTAGCTCTCCGGGAGCCATGTATTGTGGACGAACCCCTGGTTGTCGAGGGGGCTGGCCACGCTCCCGACCAGGGTCTGGGACTCCCCGGAGGCGAGGCTGAGGCGCTCGTAGACGGTGAACTGGTTGTAGGCGACCACCACCTGCTGCCCGTCCTGTATGGCGCTGCCCGTGGCGGTGCCGGTATCGGAGGCCACGGGGTAGGTGCCGGGGTAGGGGTAGTAGGCCGTGAAGGCGCTGCCGGTGGAGGCGGACACGGCGACGGTCTGCCCGTTCAGGAACGTGGCGTTGGTAAGCCCGTCGAGGGTGACAGGCGCTCCAGGGCCAAGGTTGTTGCTGCACCCTACGGTCAGGATATTGTTGGCTATGGCTATGGTAAGGATTCTCCTGGGTACCGCCTGGGCCGCCAGGGCGTAGGAGTGGTAGGGGCCGGCTACGACGATACTGTAGTCGCCCGTGGGCCCGAAGGCATAGAGGGTGGAGAGGTCCAGGGAGCGCACGGAGAGCACGTTGCCGATGCACAGCACGTCGCTGCCGTTGTTGTAGGAGGACCCGACCGGGACATCCATGCCCGTGTCTATCGGTACGGGCTGGGAGAGGCTGGCGGTGATGGTCTTGGTGACCGGGGAGCTGTAGGATGAGGACACCTGGACCTCGTCCCCTGCCTGGTTGGACCCGCCGTAGAGCAGGAAGTCGGAGGTACGCACGACCTTGAGCAGGGCAGTGGGGACGGTGCCGGTCTGCGGCCCTATGGCGGAGTTGGCCGCCACTATCGGCTGCTGCGAGGGGGTGCATGCGAGGGGGGAGGCCGTCCTGGCGCACAGCGTGAACGTGGCATTGGCCTGGGACGCCCCCAGCACGGCGGCAAGGTTGGTCATCGTGACAGGGGGGGAGACGCTGCTCATCATGGGCAGCCTTGCCAGCGTGGCCCCGCTGCCGACATAGTGGTAGGGGGTGCCGTTCGGGTCCAGGATTACGTACCCGTTGGCGCTGTCGAACTGTGCCTCCAGGACGTCGAGGAAGAAGGAGCTGGTAATCCCTGCAACGAGTATCTCCACGCCCTGGTACAGGGGCCACTCGGTCTGCTGCCCGATATACAGGCGGAGGAGCGTGGCGGAGGCGTTGGCGACGGTGAGCGGCAGGTAGGTGGTATGCTGCCCAGGGGTCCCGGCGTTCCCGTACTCGAAGGCGACGGTCTGGTCGTTCTGGGAGGAGGATACCCCCTGGCAGTAGATGTCCACGCAGCCGAAGACGTGCTTCTGGCGGATGGGGTCCCAGTCACGCAGCATCTCGATGTCGCCGGCCGCCACCACCTCCGTGGCCACGATGCCGGGCGTGGACATGGCGGCGGTGAAGTACCCGTCCCTGGTGCCGGAGTCAACCCCCGTGACCTCCCTGGCGGCTATGCGGGAGGCGAACTTGGAGTTTATCTCCTCGTCCTGACCGAAGATAGCAGGCACGAGGTTGGTGACCCCCCAGCCGGAGGGTGCGCTGGAGCTTATGGTGTTTACCGTCCCTGCCCCCACGTTGGTGCTTGCCCCCGACGTCCGGCAGGATGCCGGGATGCTGACCGCCCACCATCCGGCGACCGGGTCGTAGAAGGAGGGGGCAGAGTTCGGGGTAATGGAGGCCGAGCCTGTCGTGACAAAGGTCAGGGAGGGGGTCACGGAGTCGGAGGTGGTAGTGCAGAGGATGCCTACCGGGAAGGTGCTCGTCTGGGTAGGCTTGACATAGGTATAGAAGGTCAGGGTGACAACGGAGGCGGTTGCCCCCCCACGGGTCAGCCCTGCTGCCTCGCCCAGGACGTCGAACTGGCGGTCGATGAGGGACTGGGTGTCGGCGGCGTTGAGGCCGAAGGCACGGGCTATCGACTGCTTGATAGGCGAGCTGTTGAAGTCATCGCTTATGCCGTCCCCGTTGGCATCGTCCACCTGGCTTATCGCCGAGACGGACCTTGAGCAACGGTCGAACCACTCCCTCACGCTCATGTTGGACAGCTCTATGGACACGGGGTCTATGAGGAGGTCCCTGGCCTCGGAGCGGGGGGACAGGTCGAGGTCCGGGTATAGCTGGGTGACATAGCTTATCATCCTCCCGGCGATGTCCTCCTTGCGCTGGAGGGCGAGGAAGTCCGTGGGGCTGACCAGGGAGAGGTTTACGAACCCGCAGGCCAGGGGGCCGTTCTGCTGGGACTCGAAGACGGCGCTCGTGCTCGGGTCCTGCACCACCGTCGAGAGCATGGCGTAGAACTGCGTGGCGTTGTTCACCGCAGAGGGCGGTATGTCCACGTAGTTGAAGGTGAACTCCTGCGTCTGGTTGGTGGTGGTGACGACCTGCACACCTGTCTGGGGGTCGTAGTTGGTCACCGAGTCGCTGCTCAGGACCGCCGTGCTGGTACGGCTGACCTGGCTGGTGGGGACGATGTCCCCATACTGCACGTAGGGGGGGTTGACGCCGGCCGGGTCGGTAGAGAGCACGACCCTGGTGCCGATGGTGCCGGGGAAGGAGGGCATCAGCCACTCTATCCGGCAGGCGACCTGGGACTTGTAGGAGTTGACCCCCGAGGGGGGGCCGATGACTGCGCTGGTGCCGCTGACGAAGGGTATGACGGTGAACTGGACGGTCGGGGACACCTCGTAGAACCCGATGTTGCCCCACACGACCCCGTTGTCCTGGGTCACCACGCCCGCTATGCCGGACTCTACCGTGCCTGCGGCCTGGGTATAGGCATATGGAGTGGGGAGGATGGCCGTGAACTGGGTCGCCGAGGCAGTCAGGACCGTGACCACGGTGCCGTTCAGCCAGGGGGCGAGCTGGAGGCGGAGGAAGGCTACCCTGCTCCCTGGGACGAGGGTATTGGCGGCCGTGACGGTAAGGGTGGTCTGGTCGCTGGCCACGTTTACCGCCGTGACCTGGAACACCTTGTCGTAGGCGACCCCCGAGGGGGTGAAGACGGCAGGCTCGGAGGTCCCTGTCGGTCCGGAGACGGCCAGGGCCTCCTGCACGTAGCCGTTGTCGTCAACGAACCGGTAGCCGACCGGGGGGGTGACGTTCACGACCGGGCTGGCGCTGGAGCCTGGCCAGGACATCTGGGTCGGGTCGTAGTTGCGTGCCACGAACCTCAGGAGGGCGCTTCCCCCCGGCAGGTCGATGCCTACCGTCCCCGAGAAGACCACGCTGCCAGAGGAGGGGGGGGAGGGGGAGCCGTTGATGGCGGTGCTGCTGTAGGCCGTGACCTCCAGGCGGGAGTAGGACTGGTCGGCCCGGACGACGTAGGGCAGGACGGTCGAGTCCACCGACATGGAGGTGACCTGGACGGGGGGGCTTCCCACCATTATGACCGGCGCTGTGAACGAGAGCGGGCTTCCTATGCTTGGAGGCTGCATGTCCTTAGTTCCCTACTAGCTCCCTGGTAGAGGATATTGAGAAGTTCACCGGCAGAGGCGTCGCCTGCCCGCCGTAGCTGGTCACCGAGCAGGACACGCTGAGGGCCGTCGGGTCGGGCATGGACGTGGATATCCCCGTGATGTCCTTGAGCATCTCCAGCGGGCTTAGGGTCTGGACCGTCCTCTGGGCGGCCTGTACGTTCTTGAGGCTCTGGAGGGAGGACATAATCTGCGAGGCCACGTCCTCCTCCGTCACTGCCGTCCCGAACTTGCTGCCGATATAGTCCCTGACAGGGCAGGTGAACTGGGGGTAGAAGGAGCACCTGGAGGTCAGGATGTACTTCAGGCAGCGCTGGACGAGCTTGCCCGTGTCCGTGACCCTTACGAGGCTGCCCGCCGAGGACTCCCTGTAGTCGTTGAGGCTCCCCAGGGCGCTGCACCTCAGGCAGTACGGCTGGAGGGTCACGTACCCGACCTCGATGAGCGGCACGAACCACCTTACCGCCCTCCTGAACTCAATCTTGTAGAACCGGTCGGGGGTGCTGATACGGTTCTCGTCCGCCAGGATGGTATACCCGTAGGTCGGGTCGTCCGCCTGCACCAGCTCCCCGCCTACCCTGACCGTGACCGTGGACTGCCCGTTTATGGGGGCACGCATGTTAAGGGAGGTGTTGGCCGCCAGGTGCAGGGTCTTAAAATCAACCTTGTCAACGATATACCTCTCCCCTGCTATCTCGTGGGGGCATGCTGCCGGGCGTGTGTTGAAGTCATAGCTCACGGGTCAATCTTCTCCCTGTCCACTATCCCGATAGGGAAGCCCGAGGGGCTGTGGTTGGCCTGCTCAAGCTCCCACTGGGTAGGCGGGTCGGCAGGATGCACACGGGCGTACGGCTGGCCCTTGTACAGGTTGTTGACGTCGTCCACCAGAACGGTCTGGTATTCCGGCTTTGAGAAGTAGCCGTCAACCTTGGCCAGGATGTCGGCCAGCGCTACCGGGTTGCCGGGCACCCCGGAGGACCCCTGGGCGAAGTCGCTTGCGTACTGCGCCCAGTCCTCGTGCTTCTCGATAAGGCACCTGACCTGGTTCATGAAGTACACGGCCTCCTCGTGCCTCTGGAGCATCTCCTTCATCTGCCCCTTGGCCTTCCCTACCATGACCATGGGGAGCTGGTCGTCCCCGGAGGGGTAGTTGAAGTGCCCGTACTCGCCTGGCTTCCACGCCTCCTTCTGGAAGGTCGGGGCAAGCTTCTCCCCGTAGGTGCCCTGCTCCTGGGGGTACACGGAGGAGTAGTACCTCTCCAGGACCCCTGCCGTCTTACGGAGCTGCTCTGCCTTTATCCTGTGCAGGGTGGAGATGTCCTTGACGTCGCCGATGCGCAGGTTCGCCCACTGCTTGAACGCCTTCCACTGGCTGAGGGAGAAGTTCCCCAGCCAGTGGAAGGGCGGTCCGGTATAGGCGTACTTCCATGCGTACCCTGCCATGTCCTAGCCTACCTTGATGGGCCTAAACCCCCCTTCCTACCCCCTACATCCCCACCTGCACCGTGTAGAGCTGGGTGGCCCTCTGTGTGGGGGAGCTGGAGTCGGAGATGCTTATGGTGACGCTATAGGTCCCCGGCGTGACCAGCGTGCCGCTGAGGTACAGGGTGAGGGAGTTGGAGTACTGGGCCGTCACGCCAGCGGGCAGGTTGCTGGCAGTCCAGGAGTAGGGTGCCGTGCCCCCCGTGGCATAGACATACACATAGTAGCCCTGCCCCAGGTAGCCATCGGGCAGGGTGCCGGTGGTTATGGACAGGGTGCTGCCCCCACCCCCCCCGCTGCGGTTGGCGGTTATGGTGGCCACCACCGCATTGAGGTACGTCACGTCGTTCGTCACGATGGCGGTGCCGCTCAGGTATGTAATCCTGCCTGTCACGTTCATGGTGAGCGGGCAGGTGAGGGTGCCGCTGCCGGAGGCGAAGTACACCGTGACCGTCCACCCCGTGAGCCATCCTGCCGTGGCCCCGCTGCCGTAGTTCGGCACGGTGGAGACGACCGTGGCGTTGGTCATCGAGGCGCTGGCGCTGATGGTGTTGCCCGTCCCGCCCGAGGTGCCTATCTGGTAGGGGGAGAGCGGGCGGGCAAGGGAGACCGTGATGCTGTTGTAGTTCGGGGTGGTGTAGTTGACCGTCAGCGTGACGCCGGTCAGGATGATGATCGCCCCGGTGCCCGGTGCCTGGGTACAGGTAAAGTAGAAGTCGCACCCGAGGTTGCCGCTGTTGGCCTGGGCGGGCGTGAGGGAGAGGCCGGTGAAGGTGGCCGTGAACGGGCCGTTGGAGGACGGCCCGAAGGACTGCGGCGTGGGCGTCGGAGATACCCCCAGGAGGTCAACCCCGACCAGGTAGACGGCGCTGGTGCCCCCCGTCTGGGCATAGTTGATGGTAGCCGTGATGCTGGTGATGGTGGCATTGCTGGGCACGTTGATGCCCGACCACCCCGTCAGGCTGAGGGTGTAGCCTATGTTGTTGGTCATGCCCGAGGACCCGTAGAGGTTGATGGAGTCGCTGCCGCCGTTCTTGAGGTTGCCGAGGCTAATCCACCCGCTGTTGCCATAGTCGGTGGTGATGGCCTCCGTCTCATTGGCGGGGGCGGAGGAATAGGTGCTGCCTGCGGTCGTGTTGGTGGTGGGGATGGTGACGGTCGTCGGGTTGACGGACCCCACAGTGGTCTGGAGGAGGTAGACGGCCGGCAGGACGAGGCTCTTGCCCGAGCCGTAGGTGTCGAAGGACTTGTTCGTGCCGTTGTACCAGGCTATGTCGTCGTCGGTGACGGTCAGGTTGGTCAGGGCCACCCCGCTGGCGAACGCCCCCCCGCCATAGGAGACGTTGTAGTTGGTGCCGTCGAAGCCGAAGCTGACCAGGCCGGAGTAGGCGCTGTTGTCCCCGGTGAAGGAGAAGTCCGCCGTGAGGGCGGCGGCCTTGTCCACGGCCGCCCCGTTGTAGGTCTGGAAGTTGAACACGGGGTTGCTCGGGTCGTTGTAGACGGGCAGGCTGCCCGAGGTACCTTCCGCCAGCGGGACCCCGTAGGAGGGTATGCTGCCACTGCTGGGGGCGGTACGGAGCGCCCCGTTCGTATAGACGGTCCAGGAGGGCGTGATAGAGGCCTGCACCGGCGAGGAGGGGTTGCCGTTGTCGGTTACGGTCCAAAGCTGGCTGTTGCTCCCCTGGCTGCCCGAGGCATAGGGGCCGCTGAGGCGGATGAGCGCCGTGCCGCTGGAGACGGACTCCACCGTGGCCGAGAAGCCGGAGGGTGCCCCGACCGTTATCTGGCTGGCGGAGGTGGCGATAAGCCCCTGGGCGACCAGGTAGAACGACCTGTTGCTCCGGGGGCTGATGGAGTCCACGCTGCCGGACGCCACGTAGCCCAGGCTGCCCGTGCTCAACCCGTCCGTGTAGTCTATGCCCGTCTGGAGGGTAAGGGCGGAGGTGACCGGCAGGGTGAACTGCTTCTGGGCGGTAGAGGTGACGCTGTCCGTCACCTGGACGGTGATGGTGTAGCTGCCCACGGCGGAGGTAGTCCCGCTTATGATGCCGTTCGACCCCAGGGAAAGCCCGGAGGGTAGGGAGCCTGCGACAAGCCCCCACGTATAGGGGGGGACGCCCCCGGTGGCCGCAAGGGTGGTGCTGTAGGCTACCCCGGCCACGGCACCGGGCAGGGGGGAGGTGGTGGTGATGGCCAGGTTGCTGGCGGATACCGTGACCGTGAGGCTCTGGCTGGCAGTGTCGGGCACGGCGAGGCTGTCGGCCACGTTGGCGGTAAAGGTCCAGGTGCCGGACGAGGTGCTTGTGCCCTGGAGGACGCCTGCGCTGCTCAGGCTGAACGGGAAGCCTACTGGGACATCGGAGGCACTCCATGCGTACACGGGCGCTCCCCCGGTCGGCGACCCGCCGCCCGTGGCGGCGAGCTGCTGGCTGTAGGCCACGTTCACCTGGCCGTTCGGCAGGGAGGTGGTGGTTATCGCCAGGCTGGACAGGGTATAGAGAACGATAGTGTCGGAGGTGACGTGCCCTGCGCTGTCGGTGGCCTGTACCTTCACCTGGTAGTTGGACGCCTGGAGGATAGGTGCCCCGGTGTACAGCCCGATGATGGAGGCGCTCTTGCCACTGTTGCTGACGCTGGCCTGGAGCTGTAGGCCGGAGGGGAGCGGGTTGGGGCTGTCGTCGGTGACCGTCCAGGAAACGGGGGTGGTATAGGTGCCCCCGACGACCAGGGTGCCGTTGTAGTTCACGCCACGGTATATCGGTCCTACGCCGCTGGCGTCGATGGTCATGCCGGAGAGCGGCCCTACCGACAGGGGGAGGAGCTTGGTAGTGCTGGCGGCCGTCGAGTCCGTGACCGTCCAGTTCACGCTATGGGTGCCGTAGCTGTTGTCGTCCGTATACCCGGCCAGGACGCCCGCCGAGCTGAGGGCGAAGGTATGGCCGACTGCCGGGGTGGGGAGGGGCCCGGCAGTGCTCCAGGTATAGGGGGGCACGCCGCCCGCCGCCTGGAGGGTGAAGGAGTAGTCCACGTTCAGGCCTACCCTGGGGATGACGGTGGTCGTTATCACCAGGGAGCTGTTGACGCTGAGGAGCAGCGTGCGGGTGGCTATGGTGCCGTTGGCGTCCGTCAGGGCAAAGCTGACGTTGGCGCTCTTGCCCTCCTGGGTGCCGTCCGTCACCGTGCCGCCGAAGACGTTGCCCGTGAAACTCAGGAAGGGGGCCACCCCCGGGAAGCTGGTGGCTATGTCGCTGGACCACGTGTAGGGGGGCACGCCCCCGTACCCCTCGAAGACGACGGAGTAGGCCTGCCCGATTACGACGCTGGGGAGGATGTTGGTCAGGATGATGGGGGGCACGGCATAGGCGATGGCCAGCCTGCTGTAAATGAAGGAGGACTTGCTGTCTGAGGTGGTGGCCTGGAACCACAGGTCGAATACCCCGGCCTCGGTCGGGGTGCCGGACACGGTGACGGTGCTGCCGGAAGCGCTGAGGGAGAGGCCCGCAGGAAGGTGCCCACGGTAGACGGAGGCAGAGGAGAGGTTGGACGTCTGGGAGGTGATGGTGCCGCTATAGGGGGCGTTGAGGGTCCCAGAGGGCAGGCTGGCGGTCATAGGGAAGGCGTTGGCCTGCGTGTCCCAGTTTATGGCGGCAGTGCCATGCACGGTCCCCAGGGAGTCTACGTACTCGATGACGCTCGTGTTGCTCATTCTCCTCTCCTACCATGCAACCGCTACGATTATCGTAATCTTGCCCACGGCGGAGACGACGCCGCCTGCGGCGTCGGTGACCGTTATGCTCACATTGGTGCTGAAGCTGCCGGTGACCGAGCCTCCGGTGAACAGGATGCCTGCGGAGGCACTGTTGTTGTTCACTACCTCGAAGTACTGCGTGGCAGGGATGGCCAGGTTGTAGCTGTAGGGCGCAGTCCCTCCGGTGACAGTGACGGGGATGGGCACGGCCCCTATGGGCAGTCCGTCTATGGCGTTGCTGTACGCCTCGTTCCTGCCCGTCGCCGTGAGTGCGGAGGTGGTGATAATCACGTTGACCGTGTAGGTCCCCGTGACGAACTGCGTGGCGGCGGCCGAGTCCGTGACCTGGATGCTGCCGCTCCACGACAGGGTAGTGCCCGGCCCGACAGCGGGGTTCTGCACCTTGAGGGCAGCGTTGGCGGTCCCGTTGTTGGTTATGGTGAAGGTGTTCGGGGTAGTATGGCCAATGTCCGTGGTCAGGGTGTAGGTATACGGGGGCACGCCTCCGGTGACCGTGACCGGCGGGTTTAGGGTGGCCCCGGTAGTGTTCACCGTCGATGCCGGAAGGCTGGTGTTGGAGCTAAGCCCGGTGGCACTGAGGGACGGGGAGCTGACCACGATGACCACGATGTCGAACACCGTGCCGCCCTGCACGAGGCTTATGACGTCCGTGCCTGCGACGGTAGCGAGGTAGTTGTACTCCATGACGAAGCTGTTGGTCGTCACGTCCACGACCGCCGTCGTATTGGGGACGAACGGGGAGCCTACCGTTGCCCCTGCCAGGGTGTTCTTGATGACGGGCAGGTTGGGGTCGGTCTGCGAGTACCCGGTGTACAGGACGGATATCAGGATATTGCCGTTGGTCACGTAGTACTGCACCCCCACCGTGGCGGTAGCCCCCATGTGCGGGGGGGTAGAGATGCTGGCGGACTGGGAGGGCGGCGTCGGCCCCGGCCCGGTGCCGAAGATGCCCAGCAGGCTGCCGTACACCAGCCCCGTGACCTGGTCGAGGGAGAGGCCCGGAGGGAGGGAGGAGCCTGCCTGGACCCTGGAGGTAAGGGATACCGGGGGGCTGCCTGCCGGGAAGGTGCTGACCTCGGGGGAGTTGAAGTAGGGCCTCGGGGGGTACATGCCGACGAAATCCCCTACGATATACGGGCGTGGGTAGATTAGCTCCCCTCCCATGTCGGAGACGCTGTTGTGGGTAAGCAGCTCGAACTCCCGTATGATGGTGGCCACCGTGGCCGTGCCGTTGGTCAGGGGCACATTGACCCTTACCTCGGAGTTGCAGAAGGAGGTGGGGGGTCCGGCCACCTCGACCAGGGGGGTGGAGGCGGGCGACGGCGGGGACAGGGCCACGGTGCCCGAGGGCACAACCTTTACCGCCAGGCCGCTGGACCTGGAGAAGTCCGAGACGGTAAGCACGTTGCCCTGGTTGATGAGGAACCCGCCGAGGGACCCTGCTATGTCGTGGGCCGTGGAGGTCGTGTCGCCGGTCCCCCACTGGTGGTCGAACGCCGCCTCTACCACCTCTATGGAGCTTACCTGCGGCCCCACGGTGTAGTAGAAGGTCTTGTTGGCGGACCCGGCCGCAGAGTCGTTCACCGTCACTGCGAAGCTGTGTACCCCGGCGTTGGAGTTGGCGACGTTAATCTGGAACTCGAACACCCCCCCCATCAGGGCATGGGCGCTTGTAGGGTCCAGGGCCGCCATGCCGTCGTCCGTGAAGGAGGCAAGGGTGTAGGGCGGGGTGCCGCCGAACACGGGGATGTCAATCCTGTAGGACTGCCCGGCGTAGATGACCGGCTGGTCCAGCGGCCCGAACTGGAGGGAGGCCGGGAAAAGGCTCAGGGTATAGGTCCTGGAGGCCAGCGCCCCTACGGAGTCCTGCACCTGCACGGTGACGCTGAACTGGCCGGCGAAATCCTGCATGCTGTAGGTGCAGGGGACGCCGGATATCATGCCGGTGCCCTGTCCGAGGGAGAGGCCGATGGGCAGGGTGCCCGCCTCGATGGACCACAGGAGGGGGGCTATGCCGCCCGTGCTCTCAAGCTGCTTGCTGTAGGGGACGAGGACCTGGGCGTCGGGGACGGACGGGGTGGTTATCGTCAGGTTGGACTTGATGACGTAGGCGAACTGGCTGGTGTAGGTCATCTCTGCAATGAAGGGCGGGACGCTGATGTCCATGGCGGACACGACGACGGTAAAGGTGCCGAGCTGGGTCGGGATGCCGCTTATGGTGCCGTCGCTGCTCATCTCCAGGCCGGGGGGCATGCCCTCGGCAGACCAGATATAGAGGCTGTCGGTGGTGGTGGTGCTGGGGGGTGCGCCAAGCTCCACGAACGGCGTGCCGCCCGTGGCCTGCATGAACCTGAAGTACTCGCAGGGCTGGCCGATATAGGAGTCGCTGGGGAGGGCGACGGTGGTTATCGTGACAGGGATGACGGAGCTGTTGCCGGGCGTCACCTCGGTGAGCGGGAGGAGAGGCTCGTTGAGCTGCGGGCGGCCGTTGAGCGGGAACACGTCCAGGGCCATGGTCCCGAGCAGGGAGCTTGCGTTGCTGAAGCGGCTGGTGGCCACGAGCAGCTTAAGCTCGTTGGTCATTATGTCACGCACGATTCCCTTGGCTATGACCTCGTAGGGCTGGGGGACCGCCTGGCCGGAGGTGTTGTCGATTATCTCGAACCCCTGCTCGCCGCCGACGCCGAGGGTCCCGGTGATGGACGTCTCGGACGGGGCGCTGTACACCTGGTTTACCACGAAGACGCTGAAGGAGAAGGAGCGGGTCAGCTTGACGGGCGGGACGTTGCCGCCGAAGTCGCTGAGCACCTGCACGGTCAAGACCTGCTGCCCCGGCGTGTTGAAAATCTTGGTCACGGTCCGGCTGCTGAGGGGCATCCAGCCGGAGGAGGTCCCGTCCTGGTAGGAGACCTGCCAACTGCTGGCATTGCTGCCGTCGTAGAGGCTGCTCAGGGTGACGGTTAGGGTCTGACCCAGGAGGAGGGTAGAGCTGCTATAGCTTACCAGGCTGCTGGTGATGACGGGGGGGAAGGTATGGTTGCTGTCCCACTGGAGGCTGTTGAGGTACTGGGTATAGTCGGAGGACAGGGCCTCCATATTGATAGCGTAGTCCCCGACCCCGAGCGTCTGCTGGAAGTTGGGGCTGCTGGGCGTGCCCCCGGACTCGGTGCCGGTGGTAAAGTAGGTAAGGGGGATGGCCGCAGCCGGGGGTATGAACAGGTAGATGTTCCACCCGGCGTACATGGTGTACCCGCCGTTGACGGTGGGCGGGTTCCAGTTGACCGTCAGGATAAGGTTCTCGTCGATGTTGGCGACGGCGGGCGATACCGGAAGCAGGGGTAGGCTCATGGATTTTGTCCTATAGCTGTGTTACCACAGCAGACGTGCTGTCGGCGTTGATGCCTCCTAGGAACGGGTCTATGTTCACGGAGCGTGCCAGTATCGAGTTGGCCGTCAGGACCGCCTCCCCTGCGGTCTGGAAGGTCTTGTCCACCACGATGCTGGAGTTGAGCTGGGCATAGGCCACCACCGTAGTGGGGAGTATGCCAGCCTCCTGCGAGGATATCTGGTGCTGGGACAGGTTGACGCAGGAGGAGCGCTCTGCCGTAAAGAAGGAGCCGGGCGATGCCCCGGCGGCCACTGCCAGCGTCACCCCGGAGGCAGTCAGCTCCGACTGGGAGAGCACGAACCCGTTGCCCCCCGTGGGGAGGGTTATGCCCCCTCCTGTCATTATCACGCCGCTCCCCTGCTCGAACCCGCCTGCCTGGGAGTTGTCCCGGAAGATGCAGCCCACGAACTCGACGTCCGAGTCTATGCCGTACACGGCAGGGTTGACGAACCCCTGGAACTGGATGTTGTTGAACATCACCCGGCTGCTGTTTACGAAGAAGGCCGAGGTCGGGCCGTCCCCGAACCCCGCCCAGCCCGTGCCGTCGATGACGATGGGGCTGGTGGCGTCCGCCGTGCTGGTGATTACCACCCTGCCCTCCTCCTGGATGCTGAACGCCAGGTTGGCCAGGGCATACCACTTGGCGGTGCGCAGCGTCCCGTCCCCCAGGGCTATAATCTGGAGGGAGGACGAGATGTTGGCGATGACATAGGGGACCCCGGTGGTGATGAGCTGGATGGAGCAGGGGTGCCTGAGCACGGGGGGCAGGGAGTTCACGGCCCCGGTGATGGTGCGCTTGGCGGTCAGGCGGCTGAGGCCGTTGCTGTTGTCGTTGCCGCTGGCATTGTTCACGTACAGGACGATGGGGGCGGTCGTGGACTGTAGGTTCTGCCCCAGCACGGTCTTGGGGGCGGGCGGCTCGATGGCGAACCCCAGGTGCGGTAGGGCCTTGGCGAACCCCCTGCCGCCGCTGCCCCCCTGGAGGAGCTGCACCTGCTTCCTGATGTCCCGGTTCACGGGCATGATGAAGTCGTTGGTGTGCAGCGGTGCCTCGAAGACCGTCTCCACGTTGTTCTGCCGCATCGCTACGAAGTTGGAGTCGAACAGGGTCGCCAGGGGGGTGTTGGAGAGCGTGGCGTCCGACCACCCCACCTGGGAGGGCAGGGTGGTGGAGATAGGAATCTGGCGGTTGTAGGGGAACACGTCCGATAGGCCTATGACCGGTGCGGTGCCCGTCCCGTTGGTGGTGATAAGGGCGCTGTCGGAGGCGTACAGGACCTCGTAGGAGTGCCCCTCGACCCCCTCCCCCTGGTAGGGGACATAGCGCTCCTCCACCGTGAGGGAGGAGTCGGTGGAGAAGGCCGGGAGTATGGAGCCTACGAACAGGAAGGTGCTGCCGCCCTGGGTCGGGTCCAGGTTGGTGTGGGGGACCACGACTATGGCGTAGCCGTTGCTGAAGCTGGCCGTGGACACGTTCACGGCGTTGAGGTTGCCGAACTGGTCCTGGACCCATACCAGCCTGCCGACATCGTTGCCGGATATCCCCTTGATGATACAGTGGTTGCCAGCCAGGACCACGGTGCTTGCCCCCGAGACGTTGTCGTAGGACACGGACTCCACCACGACCCTGCTGTCGGCCCACAGGCTGGGGGAGTTGGCAGGCGAGCTGGGGGTCTTGGCATAGGTGCCAAAGAGCACTGTCTCCTCCACCTGGGTAACCCCCTTGACAGACGGGTTATAGGCCACCTGGGCAGTGTCCTGGGCTATGAAGGACATGACCACCGTGGAGGCAGAGGGGACGGGTGCCTGGATGGTGACGATGCAGTTGGTGCCGCTCATCATCCTGCCGGAGATGGAGTAGGAGGTGCCGGTGGCCAGGTCCCACGCCCCGACCACGTAGAGGCCGTTGACCTGCCCGTTGATGCCCTGGACAGGGACTATGAAGGTGGTGGTTACCCCCCCTACGACCGTCTGCTGGACCCCGGTGGAGCCTGCCACCCTGACCCATACCCTGGTGCCGAACTGGACGCTGGAGTACTCCGGGTTGTAGGCCCATACCTGGTATGCCAGGGAGGATATCTGCTGCGCCTGGATGGCGTACTCGGAGACGCCGTACACCGGGAGGGTCTTGCCCGTGGTGCCGTCGTACAGGGAGCCTCCGTCCATGGCGACAGGTATGTTCACCAGGCTGGCGCTGCTGCCTGCCGGGTAGGTGATGCCAAGGGTGACGTACAGGTTGTTGGTGCCTGGGTCGTAGGCCGTGCCGTAGAGGTTCTGCGGGAAGGACACCACGACGGTGCGGGAGTTGAGGCCCTGCACTAGCACCTGGCCGGACAGGAGGGTTATGGGGACCCTGGACCTTCCCCCCACGGGGGTGTTGAACCCCTGTACGAAGGCCGAGGAGATGACGGCGGAGGCGGAGATGGTGGAGGAGGCCGAGGGCAGGCAGACGGTGAAGGCGTCGTTCTGGGACCAGGCCGCCCCCACGGTGCCCACGGACTTCCCTATCGTGCCCGAGGAGCCGTCAGGGTTCTGGGGCGTGCTGGGCGTACCGTAGACGCTGACCTGCTTGGTGACGTAGAAGGTCCTCTGGTCGGAGCTGAAGCCGTTCATAAACCCGTCGAAGGCCCCCACCGTGTTGGTATTGGCGACGATGGACGGGGCTATGGAGACATAGTAGTCGAGCGCCGAGCCTAGGTCGTAGGGGTTCATACCAGGGGGCTGCCCACGGCCGATGGCGGACCTGAGGCTGCCGGTGATAAGGTCCGTGAGGCCCTCACCGGCCAGCTTCCCGTAGTCCCACCCGTCCAGGCTCACGGACTGCCTGGTATCCACCGTGTCGTCTGGGAACACCTGGTCGGCGAGCCGGGAGTCGAACCGGCCGGACACCCCCGTGGCGAGCGTGCCGGAGTTGGAGGTCCTGGCGCTGGCGCACCCGAAGATGTTGGAGCCTAGGCTGAAGATGCCGGTGTTGCGCTGGAAGACCACGGCGACGGGCATGGCGTAGCTGTAGCCGTCCATGGTCCCCAGGGCATTGTTGGGGTTGCCGTTGCCTGCCCTCCACAGCCCGGTATCCCCCGTGACGGCCCCGAGGTTCTGGAACTGGTAGGAGGCGTCCACCGTGATGGGGGAGGCCTGGCTTGCCTGGGCGTAGACCGCCTGGAGGGGGCCGGTGCCGACCGGGTCAAGCCCGTAGCGGTACCGCTTGAAGTCGTAACTCAGGCCGACACGCTGGATGTTGAGGCTCCACTGTACCTGGGCACGCTGGGTAGTGTAGAGGCCCCCGCCTGCGGTCAGGGTGCCGAATATGTCCACGGAGTCGTCTGGCATGGACTCGTAGAGGCCGGGGTCCGGCCTCACGCACCCGTAGGGCCAGAAGTAGTTGGAGATGGCCCCCGTCACGGGGTCGGTGATGGAGTAGTACCCTGCACCGGTGGTCGGGTCTAGGGCCTGGTACCAAAGCTCCAGGAAGACGACGTATATCCTAGCCTGCTCCACGTCAACCCCCGGCCAGGAGACCGGGGAGGGGAGGAGGACCTGGTTGAGGGTCTGGTCGGCGGAGAGGTACCCCGTGACCGTGACCTCCTCGCCGTTGAACAGGACGTCAAAAGAGGGGATGACGAAGACGCTGGAGATGGAGGTGTTGTACACGAAGGGACTCCAGGTCAGGCAGCCGGAGGTCGCTGGCCCGTCCTTGAGCACCTGGTGCCTCTTGTAGCCCTGGAGGTCCTGGATAAGGTTGACGTCCGCATCGGAAATCTCGTGGTCGTGGAGGGCCACGACGGTCAGCAGGCTCTTGCCGGCCGGGTCGAGCGTCCGGGAAACTACCGAGGGATACTCAAACATAGTCCTCCGCCTTGACTTCGCATCTAATTAGTAGGAGCAAAGTCAGAGGATTGAAGATGGGGTATATCCTACAAGCCCAGCCCTACGCCTATGGAAACCAGCCGATAACCGCCACTGCCCTAATCCAGCAGTCGGGAGGGGACAGCTTCTACTTCCCTGAGGACAATGGGCATACGGGGTTCGCTGCCAACGGCTCCCACTATACGGCGGGGGCGGAGGACTCCCCCCCTACGGTCGCCTCCTGGTACACGGAGACGCCGGGGCCGTACAGGGGCACCTCCCCTGCCTTCCCGGCCTACGGGCTGGTGCTGCTCGGGAGGGCGTCCATGACCATACTAGACGAGAGCACCCCCGCCCTGCCGCTGTGGATGACCTTCCTCTTCCAGGACGGCCTGATGCTGGCGGACAACTACGCCCTGGGGAACCCCAACTATGCCACCTACCTGATAGGGTTCCTCCCGGTCGGGCTGTCGTACGCCAACGGGGTGATATCCGTTATCTACTCGCACGACCCAGGCTCGGAGGACGTTACCAGCAGCATGGTGGTGAACGTGGACTTCGGCAGGGACACCGCCTACCTGGACGTGGCGGTATAGGAGGGCAGGATGCCTTGGACATTCCAGCAGTCTACGGGGAAGCTTACCCGCCCGGACGGCACGCTCGCCGCCACGGGGTACGCAGGCGGGAACATCGGGGACGCCTGGGACGCCAAGTGGGTGAACAACCCCGATGCGCAGTGCGTCCACAACTGCGGCCCGCTGCCCAGGGGGACCTACTACATGCAGGACCCCATAGAGCACTCAAGGGTGGGGGCGTACGCCATCCCGCTGAAGCCCGACCCCGCCAACGACATGTGCAAGAGGGGGGACTTCTACTGCCACGGGGACCTCATCGCCGACCCAGGGCACGGGTCCGAGGGGTGCATCGTCATGCCCCGCCCGGTCAGGGAGGCGATGTGGAAGTCGGACGACCATACCGTGAGCGTAGTGAGGTAGGCATGAGGTACTCCAAGAGGGGGCTAGCCCTCACCGAGGGCTTCGAGGGGCTGAAGCTAGAGGCCTACTGGGACAGGAACGGGTGGGCCATAGGCTACGGCCACAGGAGCGGCGTCGTGCAGGGGATGACCTGCACGAGGGAGCAGGCCGAGGCATGGCTGGGGCAGGACATAGCTTGGGCGGAGTCCGTGGTAGACCGCTACGTGACCGTGCCGGTCACCCAGGGGGAGTACGACGCTATGGTGGACTTCTGCTTCAACCTGGGGTCGGACAGGTTCGAGCACTCGACCCTGCTTGAGCTGGTGGACCAGGGGAAGATTCCCGAGGCGGCGGCAGAGTTCGAGAAGTGGGACAAGATGGGGGGCAAGGAGGTCGCCGGGCTGCTAAGGAGGAGGCTGGCGGAGAAGGACGAGTTCCTGCACGGCTAGCCGTAGGTCCCGCACAGGGAGCAGACCTTGAGCAGGCCTACGTAGCTCTGGTCTACCCATACGTGCTGGCATCTCGCCTTGGCATCCCTCCAGCGCTGGCGGGCCACGGACTCCTCGGCGTCCAGGCGCTTGCGCTCTGCCTTTATGCGGTCCATCTCTGCCATGTACTCTTCGTTGGGGGTCATGGATGGGAGGGCGGCTCCTGCGGGGTGTCTTCCTGCCTTCCCCCCAGGGCATAGCCGCACTTCGTGCAGGTATCAACCGTAGTACGCCCCGTGGGGTTCGAGATGCATAGTGCCTTCTCGGGCCGCCATTCCTGACCGCCGCACTTCGGGCATACCATCGGGGGCCTTCCCTCTACCGACAGGGAGGCGTTGCCGTCCCCCCCGATGGCCAGCTTAGCTACCTGGCTCTCGTCCACCTCGGGGGTACCCTTCACCGACCTGTGCAGATGATAGAGCGACAGCCCTTCCCTTGGGTCTATGCCCCCCCTGGCGTACTGCTCCACGACGTAGCACAGATAGCTGTAAAGCTCCTCTTGCAGGATTATGACTCTCATAGGCTTCCCTCTCATGGCCGGGGATGGCAAAGTAGGAGGAGCACGGCCTCCTGCTGCCCTGGCCTGCACGGCAGAGCAGGGCAAGGTAGCTGTAGCCCTGGGCTACCTCCCCGTAGTATAATACCTGGATTGCGACGTCCGCAAGCCCGTCGAACCCCAGCCTCCTGGCTGCGGCGGTCGAGACGTCGATGATGCGGCCGGGATACCCCGGCCCACGGTCGTTTATCCTTACCCTGACCTGCCTGCCGTTCCGCAGGTTGGTCACCAGGACAATGCTCCCGAAGGGGAGGGTGCGGTGGGCAGCGGTAAGCTTGCGGGGGTTGAACACCTCCCCGCTGGAGGTCTTGTGCCCTGCCCTCTCCTTGCCGTAGGATGACGCCTGCCCCCTGGACTCCCACACTATCTGGACAGGGGACTGGGCAGAGACCAGGGCTGTGCCGGACAAGACCAGCGCAGCGACGGTAGTCCTCAGCCTGTCCAATTTGTCCATTCTCCCCCTATAATAGTATACCTGCCAGGTAGCCCGGTTAGCCCTACAATACCAGGCTAGGGGCAGAAACCTGAGGAAAACCGCCAAGATTCGGTAGTTTTGTCCTAGAATGACATCACAACCCTGTTCGGGATATGGGGTTCGTAGACGAAAGTCTGGCTGTCGAGGGCACGGCCGACCACGATTACCCACTGGCAGGACTGGAGGACGGTGCCCTGGTAGTCCTGGGTGACCGTGCCTACGCCCGTAGGGGGGCTGGCGCTCCCCGGCCCGGCATAGAGCAGGCCGCCCTGCACGAACCCTGCCCCCGGCACCTGGAAGACGGAGCCGTAGCCTACCGCCACGGTGACGGGGCTTCCCATGGGGGCGGAGTTGAGCGTGATGCCGTCCACGAAGGGGTAGGCGTCGGAGGAGAAGGGGGGGCTTCCCTGGGAGACGGAGGTCGGGTCTATGGGGAGGACCCCGCCGTCAGGGTCCACGTATACCGCCGTGAGCGCCCCCAGGTCGGCGTCGGCGGTGAAGACCTGCGTGCCGCCGGTAGAGGGGGACGGGGGGACGGGAGGGGTAGGCTCGGAGGAGGCGTACATGACACAGGTCAGGATGCTCCCCGGCTCTATGTCCTGTGCCGTTGGGAGGCTGTGGGTGGCCACTACCGTGAGGACGTCCCCCAGGACAAGGTTCACCTGGGCGTTGAACGGCAGGGATACCGGCCCTGCCTCGCTGGGGTCGGTAGAGGCGTCGGCCACGACCGTGGTGACGGGGGGGGAGCCTGAGGTATTGTACACGGTGACCGTCCTTACCCCTGCCTCCCCGGCCCCCCACATGAGCTGCCCGGTGATGGCGTATGCCCCTGCCGCTGTGATGGTGTAGGTCGTCTCGCTGGTGACATAGCCCGTCAGGTCGAAGTCCACCTGGTCGAACTGGACGAGCGCCCCCCCCGTGCCAGGAGGTACCGTGGTGGTCACGTTGGCGGACTCCACCTGGAAGCCGAAGTTGGAAAGCCCCTGTATCTGGGTCTGGACGGTGCTGATGGCAAGTGCTGCCTGCTGCTGCACGGTGTTCTTGAGCCGCATCAGGTTGGAGGCTGCCTCATTGCACCCCAGCATCGCCATCTGCACGGGGATGCTCTGCCCCTGGATGTCCGGCCTGCCGAGGTAGGCGACCGGGTCGAGGACCCCTCCCGGCCAGCCGTTGCTGTCCGGGTCGACCGAGGCGGAGGCGTTGGAGTACACGACCACTGGGGCGACCGGAATCTTGAGGAGGGGGGAGCCTGGGGTCCAGGCACGGCTGCGGCTGTTGGCGTCCGTCTTGACGGTGTTGTAGGCGGAGGGGTCGCCGAGCGGGTCTATGGCAGAGTCCAGGGACGCCTCGTAGGCGCACACGAACTGTACGACATAGGGGTCCAGCAGGAGGAGGCTCTGGAGGTTGCCGTTGAACTCCCGCCAGAACTGGGTGAACCTGTCCACCGGGGCGGCGATGGCGAACTGGTCGTAGGTATAGCGCCACTGGGGATGGACGCTCTGGAAGGAGGTGTCTAGCTGTATCCTCCTGTCGGCCACGGGGATGACCTGCTGGAGGACCTTCCCTATCGCCGAGGGGAAGGTACACTGCACGGGGTAGGCCGCTTCCCCCTCCCCCAGCGTTATGGTGGTGGTAGAGGTATAGTCTATGGCCACGGAGGCATAGTCGAGGTCCGTGCCCGTGAAGCCCCCGGTGTAGTTCAGGTCGGCATGGGCGTCCCAGCGGGTGTTGCGTGGGTAGCCTAGTATGGCGGCCTCGACGTAGGACAGCTTCCATAGCGTGGTGCCCTGGGCAAGGGGGGTCATCCCGGCCAGGGCCGTAACGAGGGGGATTGCCTGCGGCCCGGCATTGAGCACGGTGCCCGGGAGCGCCCTGTTCCAGGGTATGGGGCTGCCCGCCAGGTAGTCCAGGGAGGGCTGCACATACTGCTGGTAGGCCGCCTGGAAGTTGGCAATCCACTGGCCGAGCCTCCCTCCCCTTGCCCCGCCTACGTAGAACAGCCATGCGGAGGTGAGGTAGGGGTCGTACCCGCTGTCCACGACCGCCCCCAGCGTCACGTAGCGGAGGAGGTCGGCCCTCAGGTTGGCCTGGCGGGTGCCAAGGTCGGGGCTAGGGTAGTCCGGGTCCGCAGGCTCGACCACGTCCCTGCCCAGGCTGGGCACCAGGCTGACGATGTTGCCCTGGTAGGTGTCGGCAGGCATCCGGTAGGCCGAGATGACCATGTTGGGGTTGGGCAGGCTGCCCAGCATGGAGGGTGTGGGGGCCGTGGTGCCGCCCGTGCCGCTGGATATCCCGGCAGTGCCCGTGCCGCCTGCCCCGGAAGGGCTGCCCGTGGCGGAGGAGGTGGACTGCGGGTTGAAGGGGTAGGGGTAGCTCGGGTCGCTGGTGAAGTAGGGCTTGTTGGTCGTGGACTGCATCCTCTGGACGAACGCCGGGTCGCTCAGGTTGGTGCCCGTGTCGGGGATGAGGCCCCCGAGCGGCGGGTCGAATATCGGGGTGCCCCACGTCAGGCCGTTGTAGCCGGAGACATGGCTGGGGAAGTTCCTGAGCACGTTGACGTTGGGGACATGGAGCTGGCACTGCCCGAAGGCGAAGTTCATGTCGAAGCTCAGGTGCGGCACGAAGGAGGAGAGCGGGAAGAAGTTGAACCCGTTCCAGTGCCATATGCCGTCAGCGAACATGTTGGGGATGGCGGGGAGGTCGGGGAGCGCCCAGTTGCAGATGTCGTGCAGCAGGGAGGCGATGGCGTTCAGGTTCGCCTGGATGTTGGCGAGGATGTTGCGCTCCATGGACTGGATGATGCCGACGTTCTGGACCATCGCCTGGATAAGGCCCGTAATCTCCTGCTGGAGCTTGGCTATCTGGTTCATGTAGCTGATGATGTCGTAGCCGTACTTGATGGCACGCCAGGGGTTGTCGAGCTTGCCGTCCGTGCAGGTCTTGATGTGGTTGAAGAGCTGCTGGATATGCCGGTTGAGGCCGTTGCGCCTCTGGATGAGCCAGTGGTTGGCGTCCGTGATGCTGGTCTCCAGCGCCCGCCCGTCCTCCATGCTCTTGTGGTAGAGGCTCTCGACGGTCTTGTCCCCCAGGGGGTTCCAGTTCTGGACCTTCTTCTTGGCCTTGATGGGCCAAATCTCGGCGTTCTTCAGTGCTTGCGTGAATCCGCCCATGTTCTCCTATGCCAGCAGCGGGTCCAGGCCCGGGTCCGGCGATGCCTGGTACGGGTAGCTTATCCCGTTGTTCTGGATGTCGGGTGCCTCGGTGGTATGCAGGCTCAGCGCCACCTCGTGTATGGTCTGGGCAGTCGAGACGCTGGCCACCTTGGCTATCTTGCGGTAGTTGGTGCATTCCAGGATGTAGTCCCCGGTCACGTGCTGGTGGAAGTTACCGTACACCATCAGGTCCACGTCCCCGTTCACCTCCAGCCGCAGCCCCTTCTTGGCGTTGCTCTTGCCGATGGTCATCTCGACGCCGCCGTCCAGCGCCCCCGTCAGCGACCTGCCCTGCTTGTCCTTGCCGGCCGCCACCACTATGCCGCCGTCCAGGTCCAGCATGAGGGACTGCCAGGAGGCCGGGTTCTTGCCGATGCGCACCAGGGCGTCCCTGACCAAGTGCAGGTCGAGCGACTCCCCGTGGGCGTCCATGCTGGGGGGGACGGGGTTGCCGAGCCAGTCGTTGTAGGGCACGAACCCCCTCCCCTGGGGGGAGCCGGACCGGGAGAGGTCGTGGAACCTGTAGGTAGGGTCCCCCGGCGCATAGGCCGGCCGCCCCGGGCTGTGGGAGTTCTTGGCGGTGGGGTCGAACTGCTTGCCCGGCCCGTCCGAGTAGCCGTTCATCAGGTGCCGCCTCTGCACGGACACCCCGTCCTTGCGTGCCCCCAGCCTGGCTACTATGGCCCCGTCCGTGGCCAGCCTCAGGCTGATGCTCTCCATGCCTGTCTTGTTCTCCAGGTCGCCTGCGTCCCCCGGCCCCGCCTTGGGCTTGGCCCAGTACTGGAGGGCCCTCTTCTGGACGGCGTCGCTGTTCTGCCTGCTCTGGGTAAGGACCTTGCGCCCGGAGTCCGGCAGGCTGGCGTCGTCGCTACCCAGGCGCAGGACGGTCTGGCCCATCGCCTGGAGGTCTACGGAGTCCTCCTCGTCCCGGTTCTTGCCGACGACGAGCTTCAGGCTCCCGACCAGGTGCCCCTCCACGCTCCTGCCCGCCCCGTGCGGGTGCTCGTAGGGGGGGCTGAACTTGACGTTCTCCTTGGGGATGGTGCTGCCCACCTCGAAGGTCAGCATCCCCTCCTTGGCGACCTCCCAGCGGGTGGTGTTGTACTCGCTCGGGAAGCGGGTAGAGTAGCACGCCGCCGCCAAGCGGGCCTCGGCATGGTCCGTGGAGTCGGCAGCAGGGTTGTACCCGCTCTGGAAGTCCGCCCCGAACCTGCCGTCATGGGTAAGGGCCGACAGCACGGGCTTCAGGACCTTGCCGTAGGTGCCCTTGTCGAACCTGTTCCAGCCCACGAGGGTGCCCTCGGCATGCTCCACGACAAAGCCCTTGCGGGCCGGGGTGGCCCCCTCGCCCAGGGTAGGGCCCACGGGGTGCTTGGAGGTGTCGGTGGGATGGTCGAAGTCCTGGTCCGCCAGGTAGGTGGCGCTGTCCACCTGGAACTTCCCCTGGGCGGTGAGGGTGGTCCTCTTCCACGGGTCCTGGGTGGTACCGAGGACGTGGTCCAGGAGGTCGGTCTGCATGACCTCGGGCGGGAGGGGGTAGTCGAGGGCGAACTCCTGAACACGGAGCACACGCTCCGTGAAGGGCAGGACGTCCTGCTTGCCGCCCAGGTACCTGTCGGATAGCTTGGCCCCCGGCTGGAGGAAGACGACATACTCCCTGGAGCCGTCAGGCATGGTCGTTGGGGAGACTCCGTCAGCGTCCGGGCGCACGGCAGGGCCCTCGAACCTCGGCCCGGCGTCGGAGTAGTCCACGTGCCTGGAGGTGACGGTGCTCCAGGTACGGCGGTGGGGGTCCACTGCCTCCCGGTCGAGGCCACGGGAGGACCTGTCCCATCCGGGGTTGTACCTCTCCGTGTAGCCGTCCATGCTGGAGGACGACCGCTGGCCGGGGTAAGCCTTCCTGAAGTTGCCCCGCTTGCGCTCGTTGAGGCCGGGGATTGTGTCATAGTCCTTCCTGGCTATGGCGTCCATGGCCTGCTTGGCATGGGAGACCGTCCAGGTAAGGACGGCTATCTGGGAGTGCCCCCCCACGTAGAAGATGGGGACGCACAGGCACGTGGACCCCTCCTCGGGCATCTGCACGTCGGTGGACTCGTAGGTGCTGTGGGAGGCGGGGAGGATGCCTACTTCACGGTAGACCACCCTGGTGCGCAGGTCCTCTACGGTGCATACGTGCCGCTCCCAGTCTACGGACATCACCGTCCCCAGGAAGACGGCGAACTGCTCCATGTCCCTGGTGTGGGCGGATACGGGTTCCCTGTAGTTCAGCTCCATGGCGCTATCCTGCTAGCGGCGTGCCTTCCTCCAGGGGTATGCTGAATGCCCCCTGCTGCTGCCCCTCCCCCTGTTCCTGCGGGGGGAGCGGGTTGGGGGAGGCCGTGGTCTCTGCCCCCTTCAAGGTCTGCTGGTTGGGCAGGGAGGTCCCGCCTGTGATGAATACTCCCAGGCGGCTCTCTATGGTGTTGAGTTCCGATACCTGGTTCTGCATGTCCGGCTGGCTCATGTTGGTCAGGGAGGTGTCGTTGCCGACGTCCCCCGGCTTGGGGGTGAGAAGCTCTATGACTGAGTCCATCTCCACGGAGTCGTACCCCGAGGCCTGCTGGCCGTTGACGGTGCTCTTGAACTGCTGGTTGAGCGCCCTGTCGAGGTTGCTGCTCATGTCGTTGGAGGTGGGGGTGGCCAGCCCTGCGAAGAGGAAGACGTTCATCGCCTGCACGGTGCCCGCCCCCTGGAGGCTGGAGGTCTCGGAGAGTATGCCCAGGCGGGACTCCCTGACAGCGGTGTTGACGTCTATCCACCTCCCCCACGGGAAGGGCGTGATAAGCTCGTACCCCTTCTCGTCGGTATAGGGCTGGCAGGTCAGAATCTTCTTGAAGTAGAAGGTGTCGATGCCGTGGGGCATCCAGTTGTCTGCGCTGAAGAAGGGCTTCCCGACGACGAGGGTCGGGGAGGAGGAGCCGCCGACTTTGGTGTCGCCCGAGGTGGTGGTATCGTTCTGGATGCGGAAGCTCTTGGTGGTGGTGTCGAACCTCGTGGCATAGAGGGACCCCAGCTTCTCCTTCTGCTGCATGATATACTCCCACTCCTGGGGGTAGAAGGGCGTGCCGGGGGGCTGCTTTATGGTGGTGGGGTTGCCCTTGAGGTCCACCATCGGGTCGGTGGACTCGGTGCCCGTGCCGCCCATCCCCGAGGCCGTTCCAGGGGAGGTCTGGGAGGAGGACTGGGAGGGGGGGTTGGAGGTGCTGCCCCGGCTCTGGGAGCCGGTGGTCCACTGCATCACCAGGTTGCCCTGGCTGGTATAGGTGATTACCTGCCTCTGGGTGCCGTCCGAGCCTGTTATGCTGGAGTATCCGGGGAGCAGGGGGCGCTTACGGACGGTGTCCAGGACGATACGCATGTTGGCCGCCCCGCCCTGCTGGTAGGAGATGCTCACGGTCTTTATGTACCCGTACATGTCCCTGTGGGGGATGTACATCGGGAAGCCGAGGCGTATCTCGGGGCGGAGGGGGATGGTGAACGAGTAGGTCCTGTACCCCCTGTTGGCCCGGTTAAGCTCGCTCACGGCATAGGTGTACATGGCGAAGTCGTCCCCGGACCCCAGGAACGGGAGCTGGCGGGCAGGCTGCTCACGCAGGCCGAACTTGGACAGCTTGGCGATGTCGATATGCTCTGCCACCGGCAGGATGTTGGTGGCCGCCCCGAAGTGGTAGTTGGGCAGCCAGTCCGGCTGGATGGTCATGCGGGTCACCCTGACGCCGGCCTCGTCCTCGGTCTCGCTCTCGTCCTCAATCTCGCTGAGGTAGGCCACGAAGGGGTTGGCGTCCTCCCGTATGTAGCTGGCTGCGCTGGTTGCGCCGGGGGTCCCCGAGCCTCCCGTGCCCGGGGAGTTGGCCCCGGTCCCCAGGTTGGTGACGTCCAGGTTGTAGAAGGGGGGCTTGAAGATGATGGCCCCGTCCAAGTCCTGGTAGCCCTCGTAGGAGATGAGGTTCACCAGCGCCCTTATACGCTCCAGGCGGGATATAATCTTGCCGTTCAGCAGGTTTATCTGCCCCACCTGCATGTCGGGCAGGTAGCGCCTCATTATGGTGACGTAGAAGTCCTGGTCGGCGACCTGCTCGGCCACGGACTTCTTCGGGACCTGGCTGTTCCTGGAGGAGCGTATGGAGGCCGCCATCTGCCCTACCGCATCGTCGGAGGGCTTGGTGAAGACGGTGTTCAGGGCGGCGGCGTCGTAGTTGAAGACGGAGTCCTTGAGGCTGTAGCCCAGTATCCTGACGTCCCGCATGATGTTGGTAAGGATGGCCTGCCACTTGTTGATGTACCCTGCCGTCACGGCGTCGGTCCAGTCCGACCCCCTGTCGAGCGCAGCCTGCTGGATGGCGTTGAGCTGGAAGCCCGCCGGGGTGACCGCCCGCAGGAAGGTGTCGGCGAGCGCCTGGTAGGGGTTCATCATGAACTGGTTGGTGTTCATGGGGACGGCGGGCAGGGGGGAGTTGGTCAGCAGGGCAGGGCCCAGGTCTATGTACATCAGGTCGAGGAAGTGCAGCACCCCGACGCAGTTGACGGCTATCTGCAAGGCGGTACCGGTGTCGGTGTGGGAGACGCTGGAGACGAGGCCCTTGAAGACACGGTAGTAGAGGGTGTTGCCGTTCTGGGCGGGGAAGTACCCCTTGGCGAACACCTGCACCTGCATCATGCTCCCTATGATGTTGGCACCGCCCGGTGCCTGGAACAGGTACTTCTTGGCGGCAGGGACGTTGAGGCTGAAGCTGCCGGAGGGGACGAGGTTGTCCACGTCGTAGGCCACGGAGAACGACTCCACGTAGTCGTTGAAGTTGACGATGGTATAGAGGTCGTTGGACTGGTCCTGCGAACTCTTGGAGTTGATATAGGGGTTGACGAGGTACGGCCTGCCCTCTATGTAGACGACCACGTCCGGGCAGGTCTTGACTATCTCCCTCTCCTGGACGGTCTGTGCGATGTTCCTTATCTGGTTGGCCATCTATGCGAAGACCTCGACGGGGTTGAGAAGCCCGAGGTTGGGCGTGGCGCTCCCCCCTCCCGAGACTAGGTACTGCACGCCCTGGTCGGAGGCCACCGCAGGGGGGACCGCCCCTGCGGGCAGGACCGAGGGGGCGAGGGAGGAGAGGACGGACAGGCCGCCGGGGGAGGCAGCGGCCGGCAGCACCGTCAACTGCCCGGCGTCGTCCGGGGGTGCCTGCTCCTCCGCAGGGTAGGACTTGGCCCCGTACGAGTGCCCCCTCTCCACGTTGTTCTGTATCCCCCACTGGCTGTAGGGGGAGCTTTGCCTGGTCCTCTCCTTCCATGCCAGGAAGGACAGGCTGAACTCCGCCCGGTAGGGGTGCTCGGCGTCCAGGGTAAGGGTAAGGCTGTCGAACATCCCGTACCAGATGTAGTTGGCGACCACGAGCTGCACGTCCTGGTGCTTCTTTATACGCCTGCGGGTGAACCCTGGGGCCAGGGGGCCCTCGTTGGCCTCCTCGCCCTCGAACCAGTAGCCGTTGTTCTCGAAGACTATGACTAGCTGCTGGAGGTTCCTCCACGACTCGGTGAAGTAGGCGTACTCGTCCGTCAGCCCCTTCGCCCAGTAGTAGCCGGGGGTATGCCCGGTCATGCTTATGTTGACCAGGCCCTCGCCCCAGATGCCGAACTGCCATCCCCCACGGGCAAACGCCTGGGAGTCCTCGGTGTTCCTGGATACCTGGGCGGTCTGCGGGTTGACGAGGAACCTGTAGGTGGCAGTGTATGCCGGGTTGGGGCTGCCCGTGCTGGGAAGCACCCCACGGTGGGGGATGCGTACCACGACCCAGTCGGTGAACGCCTGCTTCGCCGCCGTCAGGAAGAAGTCGGAGTACTGCGCCGAGCCGAAGGCCGCCGCTGTCTGGTCGGCCTGCCCTATCAGGGCCAGGGGGTCCTCGGGGATGAAGCGCTTCTCCCCCCGGATGGGGAGGAGGAGGGGCTGCACGGGAGAGTTCGATGGCCTGGCGATATGGATATCGCTTACATCGTTGATATCGTTGGCCCTAGAGCTGTCCACCCCGAGGCTGGAGGGCACCGTGGCATAGGGTACAGGCTCCGGCGTGGCGGTGACGGTCACCGGGGGGGTGATAATCCTCGGTATGGGGCTGCTAGACATTGGACGACCCGCTGGCGGACGCCGGGGTGAATATGTACCCTAGCGTCTTCTCCACCTGAAAGACGAAGCTGAAAGTCCACTGGAAGGGGTTTGCTGCGTCCATCTGCCAGTTGAGGCTCTTGAAGTAGCCAAGGTAGGTGGTACCCTTGAGCTTCATTATGATGGACCCCCTCGTCATCACGTCGTTGTTGCGGGCGTTCATGGACGTGGCCGACAGGGCGGTCTGGGGGGACCACTCGTCCACCCCTACCTGCTCGCTGACCTGGCTGCCCTGGCTCTTTGCCCCTATGGGCTGGCTGAGGGTGTTGAACCAGACGATGCCGTTGTTCTTGAACAGGGACAGGAACTCCTGGAAGGCGTCCTGGGCCGCCACCCTGAACGCCTTGGCGGGGTCGTGCCCCGAGGCGGTGTTGAGGAGCCTCTGGAGCTGGTCGGCGTTCTGCTCGGTGACGACGGCGCTCTGCACGGACGACGCCTGCTGGCCGCCCAGCCGGTAGTTCGTATAGAGCTGGGTCGAGTCGGTATACTCCTGCCCGGTGGCCGGGTCGGTAATAACGTCCGTGAAGGTCTGGGGGATGGGGATGCCCACGAGGGGGTAGCTGCCCTCCCCCTGGGAGATGGACCTGAAGCCGCTGGCCACTATCTGCGTCACCTCGTTGCTGAGGGAGGAGGTGCTGAAGAAGTCCGTCAGCCCGAGCTGGTTCATGAACACGCCGGTCGTGCATGCGCCCTCTATGAGGTCCGCCTGCATCCCCCACATGGTGATGTGCCACCCCGTGCGGGTGCGCTTGGGGGTATAGACGTGCTTCATGGTGGTGTTGATGCTCTTGAGGGAGGCGTTGAGCTGCACCTGTATGGGGGCACCGGGCACGGTAGTGTCCCCCCTCTGGCCGGACGAGGAGAGGATGTACTCGTCCCTGCCCTTGAGCATGACCTCGAATACCACAGGCTCCACGGAACCCCTTACCTTCGGGTTCCCGGTGACCAGGTCCTTGTCGGCGTACCACGGGGTCTCGTTCAGCCCGGCCCGGACTACGACGTCGGGGAAGAGGGAGCCGTAGCTGAAGGTAGGGTTGTCCAGGTTTACCGACTGCGCCTCCATGGCCTGCCTGTTGAGGAAGGCGGGGGCGTTGAGGCCGCTGCCGCTGCCTATGCCTGCCACGGACCCAGGGGGGTTGGAGTCCTGGTAGTAGGGGGCGGAGGGGGTGGAGGTGGACACCGAGCCGTTCACTGCGTCGGAGAACTTGGTGGTAGGGTCCACGCCTAGGGAGTTGGAGACGTTGTTGACCCAGTTCTGGTAACCGGAGGGGTCGTCCTTGCCGTCAGCGTACAGGTAGCCCACCTGCTGTATGGATAGCTGCGAGCTGTCGGACAGGCCCAGGGAGCGGGCATAGGCGTTGTAGGTGGGGCTGGTGCCGCTGGCTATGATGTCAATCTGTCTCTGCAAGGCGGACAGGCCCGTCTGCACGTCCGGGTAGGTGTTGAGCTGCCCGGACGTGCCCTTGATGTCGCCGGGGTTGTTGTTGCGGGTCGGGCTGTTGTTCGGGCTGGCCCCGTACCCCTCCGCCCCTGCGATAGCGCTTGTGACGTTGGCTAGGCCTGTGCTCCCCATGCTACTGCACCATCGTCCTCGTGCTGGCGGCCTTGTGCTGGTCTACCACTGCCTTGGCCACCCCTGCCGTGTCCGGGTTGACCGCCTCCGTGGACTTCTCCGGTGCCACGGGCTTGGCGGGGGCCGCCTGGGCAAGCCCCATCGTGACGCTGTTGCTGACATTGGTGGTCTTTATGCTGGTGCCCTTCTCGGCGGCAGGCCTTACGCCCTCCACGGCAGGGCTTGTGGCCGCTGCGCCCGGCTGCGCCCCCCTGGGCAGCGCCCTCTCCGGGTGGTAGAACAGGTCGTACCGGGTGCCCCCGAAGCTGCCGCCCATACGGTGCTGGAGGCCCTCGAACACCCCCTGTATGCCCTCGGCCTGGGTCTCCGTCAGCTTGGTCTTCCCCGCCTCGTAGTCCTGGAACTGCTGGAGCGCCTTCTGGGAGCTGTCCACGGTCGCCCCCACCTGCATGAGCATCTGCTGCTTGTCGGCGAGGTCGGAGGCCGCCTTGTCGGCAGCGGCCTTCTTGGTGGGGTCCTTCTCCGCTGCGGCCTGGGCGTCCGCAACGTCCCCCCGCATCCTGTCCACCTCCGCTTGTAGGTTGGCCTGGATGTTCCTCGCCTTGTCGAGGTCCGTCTGGACGGTGGCCTTGGGCCCGAAGTCCCCCAGCTCGCCGGTCATGGACTTGAGGATGGCATTGGTATCGCCTGCCATCCCCCGGCTCCTCTCCAGCTCTGCCACCTTCCTGGCCTGCTCGGCAGGGTTGACCTTGTGGCCGGGTATGGACTCCAGGATGTCCGTCATCAGCTCATAAATCTGATGCGTAAGGAAGTCCGTTATCTCCTTGAGGTAGTCGTTGGTAGTCGTCAGGGCCATGCCGAGGTCACGTGCCGCCTGGGTCTTAAGCTCAAGCCCCTGCGCCTTGGCGGAGTCCTCCAGGGTCTTGGACAGAGGCCCGCCCCGCTCCCATAGCTGGGTGAACGTGTCCCAGTCGGACGACAGGCCCTCCATCGCCTTGGTCTGGTCGTCGGTGCTGGAGCCGAGGCGGCCTATCACGTCCTCCTTGGTGGCCCCGGCACCCATCCCCAGGTAGCCCGCAATCTTCTCGTACTCCTCCGTGGGGAGGGCACCCTTGAGGGCGTCCTGTATCTCTGCGCCTGCGCCGGCCATGACGGCGGTACGGAGCTTGGGTATGTCCTCCGGGTTGAGCTGGAGGGCGTTGGCGAGCTGGTTTATCTCCATGGCACGCCCCGCCATCTGCTCCGGGTGGAGGATGAAGGTACGCATGGCCGCCTCGGGGGTCTGGCCCAGGCCGGCCGCCCGCATGAGCACCTGCTGTAGCTTGGTGATGTTCATCGCCACGGCGGCGGCAGGGCCCATGTTGGGCTGGAACGCCAGCTCAAGCGCCCCCCTGGTGGGATTGGCCCGGTAGTTGGTGGTGGCCTGGAGGGCCTGCCTCCCCGCCTGTAGGTTCTCCAGGGCGGAGCCCACCGCCTGCTTCCTGGTGGCATCCCCCACCCCGGTAA
>Ga0187884_10000253_pt1 | contig 55487 bp, 50 predicted proteins | sample June2016WEW_20_4_FD_132983 | JGI IMG/M metagenome (GOLD analysis project Ga0187884, IMG submission 132983) | Peatland microbial communities from SPRUCE experiment site at the Marcell Experimental Forest, Minnesota, USA - June2016WEW_20_40 | ecosystem: Environmental > Terrestrial > Soil >...
ATACCACTCGAGGAGGATCGTCTTACTATCACCAGGGAGGCGGTTACTGACCTTATCGACGAAAATACTATCTGCGTCGGCGTTATCCTGGGGACGACGTTCACTGGCGAGATCGACCCAATCGAGGAGATTAACGACCTGCTTGTCGAAGTCAAGAACACACGCGGATGGGATATTCCCATTCACGTCGATGCCGCAATCGGGGGATTCATCCTGCCGTTCACACAACCAGAGCTGCGGTGGGATTTCAGACTGTCCCAAGTGAAATCAATCAACGTGTCCGCCCACAAGTACGGCTTGGTCTACCCCGGCCTTGGGTGGCTTATCTTCCGCGATACCACCGACTTGCCCGAAGACCTCGTGTTTTACGTGAACTACCTCGGCGATGAGATGCCCAGCTACACCCTGAATTTCTCGCGCGGCAGCGGCATGTTGCTCGCGCAGTACTACAACCTGCTCCGGCTTGGTTGGGAGGGGTACGCGATGGCCGCCAAGGCAGTCCTGGAACACGCCCAATACCTGACCAAGCGGCTCTTGGACACGGGGTATTTCGATATCCTCAACGGAGCTGAAATCCTTCCCGTCGTCACGTTCCAGCTCAAAGAACCCGTCGATTTCTCCGTGTATGATCTATCCGCCAAGCTGCGGGAACGAGGCTGGATTGTCCCCGCCTACACGCTGCCGCCAAATGCCGATGCAATCCCCATTATGCGCGTCGTCGTCCGACAGAACTTCAGTCGCGACATGGCAGATCTCTTCGTTGACGACATCAAAAAGGCGTACGCCGCTCTGCTGGCGCCAAAAACCAAAACAATTGTGAAGCAACGATCGCCGCGCGAAGCACATTCGGTATCTTAAGCCGAGTGAGTGCGCTTTGAATAGCTTGCTTGTAAACGCAGATAGAGGCGCCCATATAGGGGGCTACATACTTGGTTGATGCGGACAGTGGCTCCGTGACGCACCCTTTCGAGGAGAGCTTGCACTGTCACTAGACTAAATCGCCCTGGGGCGCACAGGAGAACTTGCGGAGCCACAAGCTAACCCAAGACGCGGAACTGGTACGCAAGCAGCCACCAAAGCACAAAAACAAAGATGATAAGTACAATCAAGAAGATTCCCGCAAGCTGGCGCTGTTCCACGGCAGATCACCTCTTTAACCCGTGGAGCATTATTTGATAAAAGTCTGCCGTTTAACGAGTGAAACGTTTCGCGCTCACGATTGGCTTAGAGAGACCTGGGCACCTGCAGTCAACCGAATGGCGCGCAATGGGGTCTTGCGTCAGCGTTGCGCTCACTTCTAGCCTGCAGGAATATGCGGCCCTTCGCTGTCTGGTAGCTCGATATCAGAGGCCCTCTTTAGCACGAACGCCGTCACGAATCCCACGAGACTCAAAATCAGCGCTACGACAGCGATGTACGCAAAAGCCTGATTCGTTGGAGCAAGAACCACGGTTGGCCCCGCTGGAAGGACGGCCGTAATTGGGGCCTCATATAAGGTAAGCAGCGCTCCTGCAACGGCGGTGCCGACGGCTCCTCCGATAAACCGGAATACCGTATTAAGCGCCGTTTCTGCGCCAGTTTTGCTCGGTGGCACATACATGATGAGGACGTTGATAGCAGAGACAAAGACACCCCCGATACCAGCGAACAAAATCACCGTCCCAATGATGATCTCCGCAAGCGTCGCATTGAATAGGATAAACCATATAAAACTCGCCACTACGATCAAGGACGCGAGCAGCAGAGCATTCTTAGCGCCTCGAAGCCTCACAATCCTCCCGAATAACGGACCGGCGATCAGAATGACAAGTCCTGCGGGAACGAAGACCAATGCCGAGTGGAAGGTGTCGAGACCAAAGCCGACAGGAGCGGGGGTGCGTGTAAGGTAAACCATTGCCAGATACACCATAAACATCGCGAAGCCTGCGATAAACATCATAAGGTTGGTCTCCAGGACGTGCCGCACACCCTTGAGCTTGAGGTCGATGAGCGGATCGCGGACGCGCAGCTCAGCATACACGAGGGCGATCACGGCGACTATCGCGATCGCAAACAGGCTGAGCGTGTAAACCGACGTCCACCCCCAGACGCTAGCTTCGGTCAGGGGCACCAAGAACCCGACAATCGCAATGCCGAGGAGGGTGATTCCCCAGATATCAAGGCGTGACGGCGTTCGCACTGGCGACTCGCGAATCCTCCAGAGTACGAGCAGCGTTACGATAGCGGCGACAGGAGCCAAGAGGTGATAGTTGGTTTGCCAGCTGTAGGTCTGTGTAATATAGCCACCGCCAATAAATCCAATTGTCGCGCCGACGGCAAACATTGCGCTGATGATGCCTGTCGCGGTAGGTACCTTCTCGCGCGGGAACTCATCGCGAATGAGCGCGAATGCGAGGGGGAACATTGCCAGCCCCACGCCCTGAATCGCACGAAACGCAAGCAAACTATCTATGCTCCACGCGAACCCGTTCCCGATAACGGCAATCGTGTAAAGCGTCAGTGACACAAGTAAGAGCTTCTTTTTCCCGTACGTGTCTCCCAGCTTGCCAAAAGTCGGTGTCGTCAGGCTTCCAAAGAGCAGATAGATAGCAGGCACCCAGGATACTACCGCTTCCGTGGTGTGAAACTCGGCCTGCAGTGTGGGCAGAGCTGGAATAAGCATGGACTCGCTAAATGAGACCATGAGCCCAGTGAGGCTTAGGATCACTAAGACGAGCCCAGTGCTCCCTACTAAGTCGTTTGAACGTGCTGCCATTTGGTGCTTCTCACTCGGTGGGGTAGTGTGCCAGACCGCCCCTGCGGCGAGTGTGCCGCTCCTTGGGCCGGCGCATAACCGCTGCTTTGCTTTGACAAGGAGCAACTTCTTGCAAGTTGGATAAAGTTATTTATTTGATCTGGCTCACAGAAAACGACTGAAATGGCAAAAAGATAGAGATGAGAAGGGCGATGAGCACTAACAGTAGTCAGTTTCTTTTGCGCACGCCTCTCGGTCGACCCGGTATTTGAAGGTAAGCGTGCTCGCCGCGTCGAGATTCGTTAGGTCCGGCTTGTGCTCAGCGATTCAAGCGTAACGATATTATCGATCTGGGTGATGGTACTGTAAGCAGGGTTACTGATCGCGATTTTTGTGTACTGTTGATACACCGTCGGCGGGTGGCGAGCGACCAGCTGGTACGCCTTAGCTTGGAGGGACGTCACGTTCGTCGTGAGAACGTACCCAGACGTATTGAGGCTATGCACGTAGTTCGTTGCGTCGTCAATGGTTTCGAAACGGATTATAGTCTGATTGTCATGAATGCTCGTGGTCGCGGTCAGGTTGTACTGTAGCTGAACGTTGACCGTGGTGTTGTTTCGCCACTTTACGTCCCACGAGACGAGGCTTGTGCTGTTCTTAAACTCTCCATAAAGCGATGACACAAACTGCGAAAGAAACGCGTCATGTTGTTCGCTCGGTTGTGACGTAGTCGTTGACGGCGTTGGTGACGCGCTATTTGAAAAAGGCGAGGTGCATCCGGCTACCAACACCGCCCCAACTACGACGAACGCGAGGAACAATGTCCAGTATGACTTATTCATTTCAAAGGCTCCTTTCGGTATCGTTTCCGATTCGACTGTTGCTGATAGCCAGCAAGAGCAAATGCGCAACAGCCGTGTTTTTATAGAGTGCTTGTTTTATAAAAGCAGTGCTATGCCTTGCGCCTCAAATCCGGGAGCTCCCGACCAAGGGCTGTATCTAACGAAAAAGCCTCGACACAAAAAACCTCCAGTTTCCAGTTCCGGCCGCAAAACATCCCTTTTTTCCCTCGCAGAGCCCCCAAAGCCGTCGAACAAAAGCGAAAGCTTTAAAATTCAGGAATTACCTTTTTGTTTTCGAAATCGCAGTCTCAGGACCGCAAAGAAGCACAATTTTGTATAGCATCGCAAAACTGTGCGGCGCCTTACGTAGCATCGCTGTATTGCACTGAGAATACCAGTCGGAGGTTTGGCTTTGACTGATACGAAAGAAACTGCTAGCGTAGAACCCAAGGAGCAGCCGGTGGTCCGAGTTTCAGCGGACGAACGGACTCCCAAGATTCGGCAAATCGTCTTCGTTGCTTTGATCTCTGCCCTCTTCGCGCTGGTTTGGCTGGAAGTGTTAGGTTTACTCAACAGCGCCTTCTGGCAGAACAACTTCGTCACAGCCAACCGCTGGATGATCCCCGTCCTCGTCCTGTTCTTCTCGCTGCTTGTCGGGCTCGTGGGGAAGTACATGCGAGCCCCGAACGTGATCCACGGCACCATGGAAGATGTCCTGACAGACCCGAACTTTAATCCGGATTTCGCGACGTTTCCTGGCGCGTTGCTCACGTCCTTTTTCTCGATGCTTTCAGGTGCCAGCGTCGGCCCCGAGGGCCCGCTCATCTTTCTCGTGGTGGACATCGCCGCGTGGTTCGGCACTAAGCTCAAGTTGACGGGGCAAACGTTGCTAGGCTTCGCTGGAGCCGGCCTTGCCTCGGCCCTCAACGGCATTATCGGCAACCCCCTCTTCGCTGCGTTGTTCTCCAGCGAATTGCAGGGAGGCGAGAAAGGAGGCCTGCAGCTGATCGCGTGGAACCTGGTCGCAGGGGTGATCGGCTATGTCTTCTTTGTGCTGGTCGCGTACCCGGGATTTGCCTCAAGCATCGCTGCCACCCCGGTGAATGTGCTTACGATTCCGTACGCGGTTGCTGCGGTGATCCTCGGCATCATAGGCGCTTTGCTAGCTATCTTTATCGGCATTTCGTTTCAGGTCTTCGGCAGGATAATGGACCGTGTGTTCAAAGACCGGTTTATCGAACGGGTTATGGCGGCGGGGGTGATCATTGCCATCGTCGGCTACTTCGTTCCTGAATTGCTGTTCTCCGGCGAAGCGGAGCTTCACCCGATCCTCGCTAACCCGGTAGCATACGGAGTTCTGATGTTGCTGGGCTTGGCGATCCTCAAGGTCCTCCTCCTGGGACTCTCGTTCAAGAGCGGGTACCTCGGGGGGCCCATATTCCCCACGTTGTTCGCCTCCACAATGATAGCCCTCGCCATCAGCCTGCTCTTTCCCGGCGTGCCTACCGGCTTGCTTATCACTAGCGTGATAGCAGCGGCTGTCACCCTCGTCCTGGGTGCGCCTTTTGCCGCCATCTTGCTCACGATCACCGTGTCGACCTCCAACACGTACGAACTCGGGTACATTGGCCTTGCAACCGCAACGGCGCTCATTATCGGCACGGCCTTTAGGACACGTATGGCACAGCGCACCGCGAAGCGCGCAGGTGCGTAAGGCCCCGAGCGCTCGCATTCTGCCTGCCTTCGGGGTCCCCTCTCTTTTTCGACTGCGCCTTTCGGTTACATCGCAGCGTTTCGAGCCAGCGTCCCGGATTTCATCGCTCCCACAAGTTTGCGCTCAAGAGCGATAGCTGCGTTGCCCTTCATGCCGTGCGAATCTCACTTCAAGGCTCGGACCCCTGAGTCATTTCGCAACTTTTATTGCATCCCTCAGTAGTTAACTGGACGAGTCGTGGAGTAGAGGTGATCAAATCGAGCGTCTCAAGCTTATGAGGGATCATGAAGCCTACCGAGAAGCTTCCGGAATTACTTGAGTTTTTCAACATTATTGCGAGAATCCGTCGTCTCAACGAGGTTTTTCGCCTGAGCTCGAGAATTCGCTATTTGTACGAAGTCCTGTGTTTTATCCTGATTGTTTTTGACGGCTTTTTTTTGTTCGTCACCGTGATCTTCCCTCTGAAGTCAGGCACCCTTGAAGGAGTCGCGACGTTTGACGCGGTTGTGGTGCTCTTTCTGTGGGTCGAATACCTATTTAGGGTGAACGAGCAGGATGACAAGTGGCGTTATGTCGCCTACCAGTGGAGCGACATTCTCGCCATTATTCCTTTTGATTACATTGCTCTCGTCTCGTTCGGCATCGCCCTGCCGCTGACGATTGCCTTCAAGCTTTTGCGACTCGTGCGAATCGTCGCCCTTCTAAGGTTCTCGCGCAGAATAGAACGAGAAGTCCTGGCGTTTGCCGAAAAGACCAGGCTTATCTACGGCCTCGCTATTTACCTTCTTGTCATCATTGTCGGTTCGCTACTCTTCTTTTACATCGAATCACCGGTGAATCCCACCGTAAGCACGCCGAACGACGCCCTGTGGTACATGATCGTAACTATGACGACCGTTGGCTACGGCGATATCGTACCCCGTACTGGAATTGGCAGGATGATTGGCGTCGTCGCAATGATTACTGCTATTCTCTTTGCCAGCCTCGTGACAGCGACAACGACCTCAGCCCTGATGGAGAAGTTTCGAGCTGAGCGTGAAGCTATTACGGACGCAAGCAAGGAGACGATCGGAAACGTCCTCGCACAACTGAGCGAACTCAGCGACCGATTGGATGAGCTCCCGAAGGTGGCGGAGCGGACCGATGAAATCAAGGCTGACTTGGACGAGCTCAAGGCGATGCGAGCCGAGGTGCAGAGCCTGAAAGAATCTGTCGAAGGGAAGAAATAAAAGATTGGGTGCCTTGAGGTTTCCGGACACCGGTCGCTTCAGCTTTTAAATAATCACAGACGGCGAGGAGCGCGGAGCAAAATTGAAGCGCAGCTGCGCAAACGAATATCTTTAAATGCGCTTTCTTGAAGTAAACGGGGCGCGTATATGCATGCGCCAAGCGTGCTCTGCAAATTAGGGTTTTCAGTGCTATTGTTGAGCGAAATATCTCCAAGGGCGTTTCTTGCAGCCAACGCCAATTTCTCTTCTAACTCGCGTCAACAGGTCGCTATTTTGCCTGTCTCGGCAGAAACAGGGCGATCACAAACCCAAGGAGCAATATGAGAGCAAGAGAGACAAACGTGAGGTGCATTGCCGAGCTGATCGTACTGTCGAGGATGCGCTGCGCTTCAGGAATGAGACTCTGGGGGATATTAGGCGGCGCGCTTGTCTGCATATTTTGGGTGTACGCGTACAGATTCTGTTGTATCTGCTCTTGAGTCGTCGTGTTACTTACCAGCGTGGAGGTGCTGATCCCTGAAACGAGCCCGTCGAAGACGCCCACGAGAAGTATAGCGCCGACAAGCGCTGTGCCCACGGAGTAGCCCAAGTTCTTCGCTGTATTAAGAAACCCTGATGCATCGATCTCTTGGTCTTTTCGCACCGCAGACATGGTGATATTGGTTAACTGAGACAGCAACAACCCCACTCCGAGACCGAATATCACCGTGCCGGGGATGACGTCAACAATCTGAGTGCTCTGGCTAAAAACGTTGCTCAAAAGGTACGCGCCTGCAGCGGAAATCAGAAATGCAACGAGGATTACTATCTTGGGTCGCACGATAGATGAGAGTCTGCCCCCGGTGAGCGATAGCACGAAAATTGCGACCGACATGGGGAGCAAGGCGACGCCTGTCATGAAGGCACTCACGCGAGTGACTTGCAGCAGAAATACAGGGAGGATGAACAGTACGCCGCCGAACGCGATCTGCTGAATTGCACTAGCTGCGTTGCCCAAGACATAGAGTCGGTTTTTTAGCACTGAGATGTCGAGTAACGGCTCCACGTGGTGGCTTATGCGCCGCCTCTGCCAAAGGAGGAAGGCGGCGAAAACGATGAGGCCCACCACTATGAACAAGGGCACGAGTTGCCAGTACTGGGGAGAACCCAGGAGCAAAATGCCAAATACGAGAGAGAACAGCGCGGCAACTGAGAGCACAACGCCTCCGAGATCTATGTCACGCCACGCAAGATGTGGCTTTGACTCGCGCAGGTACGATCTCAGCACGATTACAGCGAGGACACCGAGCAGTTCGAACGCGAAGATCAATCGCCACGTGGCAAAGGACGTGAGAGCCCCCCCATAGAGGGGGCCTATTGCAGCCCCCAGAGCGGCGATGCCCCCCCAGATGCCAAATGCCGTCAGTCGGTCTTTACCTTCGTACGCTGCACTTACCATGGTCGTCGTCGCGGGTAACATCAGGGCGGCACCTATGCCTTCGAGAAGTGACCAGCCGATGAGGAGCATAATGACGTTAACGCTCAAGGTGGCCGTAGTTGTGCCGATGCCGTACACGATGAGGCCGATGAGGAAGGTCTTCTTCCTCCCCACAACGTCCTGCAGCTTGCTTCCGGCAAGCATCAGCGACGCCATGGTGAGTGCATATATGGCGATTAAAGCCTGAATAGTGCTCAAATCGGTGTGTAAGTCGACGACTACGGCCGATATGGCCACGTTCATCGCGGAGCTATCGAGAACGATGATGAAGATGGCTATGCAGGAAACTAAAACGACTCCCCATTTGAACTGTGGCTTCTCTTCCATCGAAACACCTCGGAAAAATCTATCTAACCATGTACCACGCGCGCTTACGAATCCCTGAGAAACACCAACCAAGCGCAGCTGGTCGATTTCGTATGTTATAGAGGTTTTCCGCTTTATCTCTAACGGTTTTGCCGCGTTAATACTCGCAAAATGGGCCAAAAAGAGATGGAACATTATCCTCTCTCTTTTCTGTAACCTCCTGCGAGTGCGACAAGAAAGGACGAATTACGCAAGCGTGCACTCCGATCAAGCCGTAAAACAGTAAAAAGCAGTTTTCGTCTCACACTCTCAGTCGAGTTTGCGTGACGAAGTAGCGTGTCGCTGAAACAAAGCAAGACAATACGTCCCACTATCCAGCACCCCGATGTGAACGCCTTAAGCAGGACCTTAATTATGTCCTTTAGAGGGCTAATGCACGCCTAGAAGGCAATCTTTAAGTAACTTGTGCTGCGATCCACTTCCGCATAGGTGGGTTCCGGCAACCCATTCGGGCGACGCTGCGGTTAAAGACTCAAAGACTATCATGTTCGAAATAGAGTTCGCCATTTTCGCTGCCATTGTTTTTGTTTTCGCACTCGTCTCTCGTCGGGTTGAGAGACTCAACGTCTCGGCGCCCATGGCATTCATCGCTGCGGGCATCTTGTTCGGCGCCTCTCACCTAATCAACGCGTCGATCAACAATGAGCTCCTGCTGCTTATCGGAAGCATCGCCCTTGTGCTGGTCCTGTTCACCGATGCGTCGCGTATCAACATTTCGTTGTTCCGGGTAAATGCAGAGTTGCCTGCCCGGCTGCTCATTATCGGTCTACCGCTGACGATCGCGGTTGGCGCGGTCATCGCAGCCCTGCTGTTTACGAACCTCACGATTTGGCAAGCAGCAATCATAGGAGCAGTGCTCGCGCCGACCGACGCGGGTCTGGGACAAGCGATCGTAACTAGCGAACGAGTGCCCGTACGGATTCGCGAGGCGCTTAACGTCGAAAGTGGCCTGAACGATGGTGGGTCGGTGCCCTTTCTTTTGGTGTTCCTCGCTCTCGCGGCGATTCAAGAAGGCGTAGAGCCCCCAAGCTTTTGGATAGTCGCAGTGGAGCAGATAGGCATTGGCGTGGTCGTCGGCCTTCTCGTCGGAATCGCCGGAGGGTGGCTGATCAGAAGCGCTACACAGCGTGGCTGGATGACTAGGACGTTTAAACGGCTGAGTTTCCTGGCGCTCGCGGTTCTCGCCTGGGGTGTCGCGGGGCCGATCGGCGGCAGCGGCTTTATTGCGGCCTTTGTTGGAGGGTTTGCCACAGGAGCGACAGTCGGCGAGGTCGAAGAGGCAGCCACCGACTTTAGCGAAGCTGAGGGAGAGCTTCTCCTTTTAGCGGTTTTCTTCCTTGTCGGCGTTGTCGCAACTTCGCTGCTGGGAAACCTTAGCTGGACGATCATCCTCTACGCGATTCTCAGTCTGACGGTTATCCGCATGCTTCCTGTAGCGATTTCTCTTATTCGCACAAAGTTGCGACGCAGTTCCGTGCTGTTTCTTGGCTGGTTCGGACCGCGCGGCCTCGCGTCTATCGTACTCATGCTGGTCGCCTTGGAGGAGCCGGCACTCGCTCCTCTCGCGCCGCAGATCGCGACAATCGTCCTCGTGACCGTGATTCTAAGTGTCTTCGCGCACGGCATTTCCGCCCAACCTGGCGCGGCCCTGTATGCACGTAAGGTGGCTGCAATGGACTCCGATGCTCCCGAGCTGCGCGACGTTTCGCAACTCCCGGCCCGTAAGAGCAGAATAGGTAAATAAGAAACAACGCTAACGCGAGCCAGCAAGCTTGCGCGTGACGAATGTTTTGGACGCTTTGCAGTTGCACCAAGATTCAAAGGCGCCTCGAGAGTGAACACTCACGCAACAGACAGATCGGAGGGCTCACCATCCAAGTGCCCCTGAACCGGCGACACCGCCGTCCTCTAAGGAAACTGCAGCTTTGTACCCTCGTTGCTAAACGTCCCCCTTTTTTCAGGGACAGATGAACCCAGCCAATCGGACACCGGCGGTCGGGCGCGCGCCCAAAACGTGTCCCGCGGAATCAGAACGATCAGACTAAATACTTTCTGAAAAGTGTTTATGGCGACATTTCAACAAACGGGAGGTGAAAATCAAATGGCTGAAGAAAAATCTTCAATGTGGCTACGTATAACAGAGATTATCATCGGTCTAATCGTGCTCGTGTTGGGTGGCTACGTAATTGCGTACCCAGGAGTAGCGGCAGCGACCCTCATAGGTTTCCTCGCAGTCGGGATCTTTATTCTAAGCTTTGTAGAATTCGCCCGGATTTTTTCAGAAGGCATCTCAGGATGGCAGCGACTTCTACGCTTGATTCTATCAGTGATCGTATTTCTACTGGCAATAGCAATACTTGTCTCCCCGCTCATTTGGGGAGGATTAACCCTAGCGTGGCTGGTAGGACTGGCGTTGATCTTTTTGGGATTCGTGGCCATCGCACGCGCCACTCCAGGGATGATAGTCGTCGGCATCATCGCAGTTGTAGTCGGCTTTGTCGTGTTCATATATCCTCCGCTCGGCGTAGCCACTGCAGTACTTTTGCTGGCGATAGCTCTAATCATATTCGGGTTAGAGTTGATAGTATCAGGCCTCTTGGGAAGATGGGTATAACCCCTTCCCTCCTTCTTTTTTTGTGTGGTTAAGGCTCCGATACAACAGTTGTTTGAAGGAGCGCAGAATTATTTGAGCTCATCGTGCACCATGAGTGGGCATGCCAATGTGTGTCTGCCCCAGCGGTAGCAGAGGTTTACCCGTGTAGATTGGGGATCCAATGACGATAAGATCGTTATTTAGGCTCTCGAGTGCTGAACACTGATTGGCAAAAGTCCAAATGGCAAGATGCGAACATTGAACGAGAGAGGTGCGAATTTTCCCAGGGTTGTCGTGGGCAATGCATCAAAAAATAAAAAAAAGCTTATTGGAACGGTTTGCTTTATGTCGCTGCCGCTGTTTTGAGGGCGTCTGTACACCCTTTATTTGCGTCTGTGATGTACTGCAACCGCCGCTCCTTTGTGTTCTATAACATCATCATCCTTCTTGTCATCATCCTTCTTCTCTCTGTGATGATGAACGGCTGCGGCTTTTCCCACTGGTCCTACCAAGTTTTTCACCTCCCTTATCTACGTGGTAATTGGCGATGCGCTTTTGCAGCTACCGCTTCGCCTCTCTTTGTTGTGCGGTTATGTGCTTCAACTATTTATTTCAATGCCACTGTGCTCGCACGCCAAAGTCCCTAAAGTCGTTTTGTGCGTAGGCCGTCGCTGCTGCGTTGCTGCTATCGAAAGATTTTCCATCCTTGCCACATGATTTGTGGTTTTGTGGTCTTGAGGTCGACAGGGCTCAGCGCAAGAAATTTTTTGGTTTTTAAGCCACGATGAGAGATCCGGCGATGCAGACTATAATCGTCGGGGAAGATATTTTAAATGGAATCCACCAGTTACCTAGTGGCGTCCTTTTCGTAGAGGCGCATACTGAGGGAGCATTATGACACAAGGTAAGGTAATGGGTCCGGTGGACTACCTGATGGTTAGGTTTCCCGGGAGCAAGTTCAGCGGCAAGGCCGCCCCTGAGCTGTTGAAACTCGAAAAAAATGGCATCATCCGGGTGATCGATATGGTTTTCATTATGAAGGACGCGAACGGGAAACTGGTAACATCCGAGGCAGTCGACCTGACAGAAGAAGCGCGAGCTGCGTTCAAAGAATTGTCAAAGGATACCCGTGAATGGTTCTCACAAGGCGATATAGAAGAGATCGCCGCATCGTTGCCCAACAACAGCACGGCTGGCCTTCTCCTGTTCGAGAACGTTTGGGCTACCCAGTTCAAGGAGGACCTCCTTGAAATGAATGCCGAGGTGATCGACATGGGTCGGATCCCCCCGGAAAATATCGAGAAGGTAGAGAAAGACTTGGCAAAAAGAGGTGATTGAACGATGAGAGGAAGAGGAGTGGCACTTGTTGCGGGAGCGAGAATGGGACAACGGAGGGCCGAGGAGGCGGCCGCACAACAGCAGGCTGCGGCACCAGCTGCGGCACCAGCTGCGGCACCCGCCAGTACCGATGTCACTGCCGAGATACAGAAACTGGCAGATCTCCACGATTCAGGTGCACTAACGGACGAAGAGTTCACCGCGATGAAGAAGAAGCTCCTGGGATTATAGGGACTTCTTCCCCTTTTTTTCTTCCAATAACATTTCGCGCTCAAATCGAGCGCTTAGCAGATCTGACTAGCCGCGGTATTCTCCCAAACGAGGAGTTTGAAGCAAAGAAGAAACAGATTCTCGGCCTCGAGGCGAGTACGCGGGGCGTTAGGCTAGCGCTCAAGCTGGCAGCTGTCCGCCACATTCCCATTTTTTTTCTTTTATTGTTTTCAAACGGCTGCTACTAGCGCACGCTCGCGGCATGCTCCGGCCCTACCAGCGCTCCCGGACCTACATAGGTCCCGCTCGTGCGCCAGCCCTGGAAACAAATCAAAAAATTGATATAAAAGCGCGTGGTCTAAAAGTCGACTACGGCGCAGATGCGCTTTGAGCTGCGCAACTGATTAAGCAATCGAGCCATGGTTGACCTTTCGTTTTTAGAAAAAAGGCGCAGCAGCCTCCCGTTCTATCTTGTTGCTATCGCGATCACGCTCCTTCTTTTGTACATGGTCTGGCCGTGGAAGTACCCCTTGATATTGACCCTCTGGGGTGCGTACGTCCTGTGGTGGCCAACGGTGTGGCTTGAAAAGTACATTCACCGGCGCTACTTAGCAGCCCTTATCGTTCTCATTGTCACTGGTGTTGTCCTGGCGCTGGCTCTCGTCAGCGTAACCGTCATCGTCGCGCTGCAACTCGCACAATTAGCTTCGTCAGCGTCAGCGTCGAACGCATCCATTAACACAGGGCTTACAAGCTCCTTCAATCTCATCCCCGGCCTCGCAAAAGCTGGGCCCATCGCCGCACTCATCTCCGCTCTGGCGACCAGCGGTGGCGGCATCACATCCACGTTTATTCAAACGGCACGAGACGTTGTCCGACAAGTGTTGGTCAGCATCCCCGTGTTGTTGCTGCAGCTCATTATCGTCTTTTTCCTGCTACTTGGCATCCTTGGTAAGGGCGACACCATCGTCAACGAGTTCAAGGGCGCCGTTCCTCTGAAATATCGGTCGATCACCAATCGATTCTTGGAGCATCTCAACCCGATCTACTACAGCTTCTTCGTCATATACTTCGCCGTGGCCATCATTTGCGGCATACTCGCCGCCATCATTTACGGATTACTAGGCGTGCCGTTTTTCGCCACATTCGCAGTCTTCATCGTTTTCGTGGGGCTCATTCCTTCCATCGGACGTGCTCTCATTTACGTCCCTCTCGCGCTTTGGCTCATAATTCAAGGGAATGCGATCACCGGGCTTATCGTGCTTATCATTAGCATCGTTCTCTTTGAAGGGATCCTTCGATATACTATCCAGCCTAGATGGATGGAACGAACAGGCAGGGTGCCGCGCCCGCTCACGCTCATCGCGTTCACGTTCGCCCTGGTGGCGTTCGGCGTCGTCGGATTCGCGATCGGGCCTGCAATCGTCGGCTTCGCGCTCGCCATGTGGAGAACGTGGAAGGACATCCAAAAAGAACAGGAAGAACAGGCACCTGCCGTCGCACAGGCGAGCGGGTCGTAAAAAACGCTCTTTTTTTTAGAAAAGCAATCCCAGCTACGAGGAATAAGGCTACTTCTCCAAGTCTGCAGGCGGCTCACGTTCATCCGTTCAGTTCACTCTTGCTGCTCACGCGCGGCTTCGTTTTTTCTTCCATTCTTTGGACCGCTAGCAGCTTTGGTTAACAAACGTATTTCGCCCTTTACAATGAAATCATGCTTTAGCCGCGTATCGCGCCGAAAAACGCATCCCGACGCTTTGGCGCGCGTTGCTGCCACGTGAATCCGCTGATCAAATGTCGAAACAGGGGCTCATCGACGCTCTGGAAAAGCTCGGGATTGAACCACCAGAAGACGAGGGCGAAGAAAAAAAGCAGGACTACAAAGCTGAACTCGAAGCTTAGCTGATCGCACAATCGAGGCATTGTCACTGACGGGATTTTAAAGCAAAGGAGAAACAGATTTTTGGCGTCTCGGTGAGCGTGGCGGGTGTTTTGGCCCTCGTGTACGGCAGATGGCAGAAGCGCGTCGCACGACAAGACGACAAACCTGTTCAAAAGTTCGTGCCGCCCTGCAAAACAGCACAGGACACTGGATATCAAAAAACAAGCCGATTTGAAGCTAGGAACCTCAGATGATGATTCTCTTGTCAATCGGAATTGGACATGGTGCGTTCTGGCAGCAGCAGTATGGCGCCAAAGAGGAAGCACAGCCCGCCAACAAACGTGCCTAAGTTCACCAGCACTATGTTTCGCGGCAGGCCTGTTGTCGGCACTACAAACGACGCAACCGCCGAGACGCCGAAGGCGACGGAACCGACCAAGTTCAGTGCCGTGATCCACCAGGGCAGGCTCCGCAACCGCCAGCAGGCAAAGGCGCGACACACCTCAAACCACGCGAGCCCACTCGCCACGAGAAAGCACACAGAACCAAGCGCGTCGGGGGCCCAAACGAGACGGTTGAGTTGATGGACTGAGAGGTCCACACTCAAGGCGTGGAACGTCGTAACGTTGAAAAACAAGGTGCCTACGAGCTGCACGAGCGTCGACCACCAGTCAATTCGTCGCGGCTCTAACGTGAACAGACGAAATCTCTGTCGAAAATTGGCTCCTGGAGGGCTCTGGTCGACGTTTACGACCTCCAAGTATTGTAGGAACGCTGCGCTCGTAAACCACAGAGAGCCAACAAAAAAGGTAATTGCGTCGGCATCGCCCCCGACAGCAGAGAGGTATCCGGGCAACGCGCCAAGTGCGAAGCACGTTGCGCCAACGGCAAATAGGATGCCAATCCACCAGCCAATCGCACTGGGCGCCCACCACGTGGAGCCGCGACCGGCGTTTAGGCGCGAGTGGCGCTTGCGGAGCGCTCGTGACGTCAATGTGACGAGGCCGTTGCCCGTCTGCTTGAAGCTCGCACGCGTCATAAACAACCCTCACCCGCCATCAGATTTACGCGACCGGAGGGCAGCACAATCGAATCCGAGAGATTTTCGGGCCCTGCGAATTGCATCATCACGCGTCTTTTCGATCGGATGGCCATACTAAGCCCGCTAGATTCTAGTGCCAACGAGCAGAGCTTTGCCAAAAGCACTCTCGCACCGTCGAATATTCTGTTCACCGTACGTCCGCTTCGAATGACCGTAACCGATAACTAGCTATTCTTTCTTGCCTGCACAGAGCGCGAGCCTCATCAATTGTTCAAATTCTAGATCCTTTCGAGGGTTTGCCGTGAAGGGCTTCCTATCCGTCGCGCTCGGTTGGTGCCCAAAATACTTTAAGAAGTAAAACGGTTTCGTTTTTTTGTCGGAAGCGGGCAAGAAGTAATTAACTAAGCCCAACAGTTGACTGAAGAGCTCAGAAAAATCAGAATTCTAATAAAGAAGGATCACCCCTAAAAGATTCGAACAGTTTTGAATTACAACAAAAGGCGATTTTCATGTTATCTAAGAAAGTGGATTTGAGCACGAAGAAGGAATCGGAGACAGAGCACACCACGACGTATGGCCGTCGCTATTTCGGTGAGCCGGTGCCGAAATACGTCATGCCTGACGATGGCATGCCTGCGCGCGCTGCCTACCAGCTCATTCACGATGAGCTGAACCTGGATGGGAATCCCTCCTTAAACCTTGCCAGCTTTGTCACCACGTGGATGGAGCCTGAGGCGACCCTGCTCATCGCGGAAAACCTCGACAAGAATTACGTTGACAATGATGAGTACCCTCAAACTACGGTTATACAGGAACGCGTGGTCAACATGCTCGCCCGGTTGTTCAACGCCCCAGAAGACTGCGAATCCGTTGGAACCGCGACAATAGGGTCGTCAGAGGCCATTATGCTCGCCGTATTGGCGCACAAGTGGACCTGGAGAAAGCGCCGACAGGCAGAGGGAAAGCCGTGCGACAACCCGAATATCGTGATGGGGGCGGACGTTCACACGGTATGGGAGAAAAGCGCCCGCTACTTCGACGTGGAACTGAAACTGATCCCACTCCAAGAGGATACGTACATCGTCAGCGCAGATGAAGTCGCTGCGGAAGTTGACGAGAACACCATATGCGTTGCCGCGGTTCTAGGTACCACCTTCACCGGACAGATGGACCCGATCAAGGAAATCAACAACCTTCTCGTTGACATAAAGAAGACGAAAGGGTGGGACATACCCCTGCACGTCGATGGGGCAAGCGGCGCGTTTGTCGCGCCGTTCGTCGATCCTGATCTCGAGTGGGACTTTAGGCTCGAGCAGGTAAAATCAATCAACGCGTCGGGGCACAAATACGGCCTGGTTTACCCTGGTATTGGGTGGCTCGTCATGAAGGATAAAAACGATCTCCCTGAAGAGTTGGTATTCCGAATAACCTACCTAGGAGGGGAGATGACGAACTACTCCCTCAACTTCTCTAAGAATAGCAGTCCCATTATCGCCCAATATTATAACTTCATACGGCTGGGCAAAAGCGGCTACGCCGATATTATGACGAACATGATGAGCAACAGCCATTACCTCGCCGAAAAGTTGCGCGATACGGGCAACTTTGAGATCATTAACAAACAAAAGACACTTCCTCTCGTTGCACTTCGTCTAAAAGATGCGGCTTTCACGGTTTTCCAGCTGTCTAAAATGCTCAGGCAAAAAGGCTGGATTGTGCCTGCATACTATCTTCCCGAGAACGCCCAGGACGTCGCTGTGATGCGGATGGTCATCAAGGAGAACTTCAGCAGAGACATGGTGGAACTGCTCTTTAGCGACATCATGCAGGCGTACCACAGCCTCGAACTGTCTGAAGCTGAGAGAGAAGAACGCGCAAAGGGCAAGAAGAAGCTGAGTCTGCTATATTAAGGCTACGTCAGATCCACAATTTTCTTATCCGCGTCTGACGTTGCTCAGGCTGTTCCGTCGTGTTGACCTCGCACGCCGCGACCCGTTCAAGAAGCGCCCCGAAGAATCTCTTGCGGAGTCTTCGCTTAACGGCGTACTCACGAGCAAGTGAGGATTGAAGTAGTCATTACGCTCAAGGAGTGCCAATGCCTGTGCCGCTGTGAGCTCGCGAACGAACTCCGGGTCACGAGCTTGTAGAAACCGATTTTCATCGTGCAGCTTCTGTACCATAATCGGGATGATAATATTCACTCGCGAGGCGGACAAACGGTACACGCGAGCTGCACGATTTCCCAATTGAACGAAAATATTTAGTAAATTTCTCTATTTTTATTATGATTAGAGTATTTTTCCCAAAATAATATAAATAATAAGCAAAATACTCAAAGTCATCTATGACCGGAGACGACATTGACTCTGAGATGGATGAGACTGATTTAGCGATACTTCACTCTCTCGTGAAGAACGCCCGGATCACGTTATCAAAGATGTCAGAAGACATCGACGTGCCTGATGCAACCATCTCTCATCGGCTCAAGCGGCTTGAGCGAGAGGTGATCAAGGGATACACCGTGATCCTCGACCCTGACAAAGTGGGCCTGGAAATGACGGCGATCATCATCATCCAGACAGAGACCGAAAAGCACAGCGCGGTAAAACTCGCGCTCTCGAAACTTGACGAGGTTTCAGAGGTGTACAGCGTGTCAGGAGAGTATGACCTTCTGACAAAACTCTGGGCTCACAATATGGAGGAGCTCAATCAGATCATAAACACCAAGATACGCTCGATTGACGGTGTCGACGATTTGACCGAGATGATCGTCATGGAGCGTGTGAAGGAGGGGACTGTGCCCCTGCTAGTGTAATGGAGGGATGAAATGGCCTTGCTAAGCCTGAGTGAAATCGTGAAAAAGCCTGTGATTGACGTTCACGGGGAAAAAGTAGGAAAGCTTGCAGACGTGATCGTGTCGGCAGATGCACCGTATCCAAAAGTAAAGGCCCTGACCGTGAGAACGTCTGATAAACACACGCTTACCATTCCGTGGACACAGGTCGAAGGCTTAGGAAGGCAGATCCCTCTCAAAGTCGGACGTGACGAGATACAGCAGTACGACGTGCAGGAACACGACGTGCACTTGGTCGAAGATGTTCTTGACAGGCAAGTCATCGACGTGCAGGGAAAAAAAGTGCGACGCGTCAATGACCTGCAGCTCTCCGCCTCCAACGGCTCTTATCTACTCATCGGCGTCGATATCGGCGTCCGTGGGCTGCTGCGGCGGCTCGGATTGGAAAAAGTCGCTGACAGGGCACGGATTCACTTCGAAGGGAATTACATCAGCTGGGACGCCGTCGATACCATCCACAGCGGGCCATCAGCCCTGCAGCTGAAAGTCCCTAAGCATAAAATAACCAAGTTTCACCCCGCCGACATCGCGGACATCCTCGACCAGCTCAGTGTGAATGACGGATTGCAGCTTATCAACTCGCTCGATGATGAGGCCGCTGCGGATACGTTGGAGGAAACAAGCCCGGAGCGGCAGATCTCGCTCATCGAAGGGATGGAGACAGAGCGCGCGGCCGAGATTCTTGAAGAGATGTCACCAGATGACGCCGCGGACTTGCTGGGGGATCTTCCCGCTGACCGCGCCGAGGCCATCTTGGAACTCATGGAGCCAGACGAGTCGGAGGATATAAAAGAGCTCCTCGAGTACCCTGAGGACTCGGCAGGCGGCATCATGACAAATGAGTTCGTCGCGGTCCACGCAGACTTCACCGCACAACAGGCGATCGAGGAGATCCGCACCGACGCAGCAGACGTGGAGACCATTTACTACATCTATGTCATTGCGAAAGACGAGACGCTTGTGGGGGTGATCTCACTGCGTAATCTCTTGCTGGCCCTCCCTGTGGATAAGCTCTCTTCGTTCATGCGCACCGACGTTATCACGGTTCAGCTGACGGACGACCAGCGAGACGTGGCAAAGAAAATCGCTAAATACAACCTACTTGCGCTTCCCGTCGTCGACGAAGAGAAGAAACTGAAGGGCATCGTCACTGTTGACGACGCGATTGACGTCGTCTTACCCACCGCGTGGAAGAAACGGGTTCCCAAGGCGTTTGGCTGAAGGGAGCGTCGCGTCATGGATTTCCGGATCATCACCCGGCACTTCAAGAGCCCGTGGTTCATCAGGCTCGCTCTGTTCCTGGCCATCATGGGTCCGGGGATTATTACCTCCAGCGTCGACAACGACGCGGGCGGCATCACCACCTACTCCCTTGCTGGCGCGCAATTCGGCTACGTCATGCTCTTCACGCTCATCCCCATGACGGTTGCACTCGCCGTTGTGCAAGAGATGGGCGTACGGATGGGCGTCGTTTCGGGAAAGGGACTCGCTGCTTTAATACGTGAGAAGACAGGCGTTAGATTGGTCTTCTTTATCATGGTCTTGCTACTGGTGGTGAATTTCGGCAACACACTCGCCGAGTTCTCCGGCATCGCCGTGAGCGGCTCTATTTTTGGCGTACCCCCGTACGCGTCACTGCCGGTCGCCGCCCTCTTCGTGTGGTTGTTAGTCGTTCGCGGGAACTATAGAAGCGTCGAAAAAGTGTTCTTGTTCGGATCGGCGCTCTACGTCTCGTATATTATTTCGGGGTATCTTGCACATCCTGATTGGAAAATCGCTTCCGTAAATACGTTTATACCAAGCGTTTCGCCTGATGCTGCCTACGTCACCATGATCGTCGGGTTGGTGGGGACGACGATCGCGCCATGGATGCAGTTCTACCTCCAGGCGTCAGTAGTCGAAAAGGCGGTTTCGCTCAAGCACCTCGCCTACTCACGACTTGACGCCATTACCGGTTCGATCGTGACCAATGTCGTGGCATTCTTTATCATCTTAGCCTGTGCGGCAACCATCTTCGTACACGGGATTCCCGTGAGCAATGTCGCTGATATATCCGCCGCGCTTGCCCCGCTGGCGGGAAAGTACGCGGCTGTGCTGTTTGCCTTTGGCTTTTTGAACGCATCACTTTTTGCAGCGAGCATTTTGCCCCTCTCGACGGCACTTTCCGTCTGCGAAGGAATCGGCTTTGAGGCGGGCGTCTCTAAGACATTCCGAGAAGCCCCGGTATTTTACGGACTCTATACAGGAACGATAGTGCTAGCAACGGTCTTCATTTCGCTTCCGAACGTGCCCCTCATTTCCATCCTCTTTTTGTCGCAAGTGGGCAACGGGATACTGCTCCCGTTCATCCTAGTCTATATGCTCGTCATCGCGAACGACAAGAAGATCATGGGCGAGTACGTCAACACGAGAGTGTTCAATTACATCGCGGGGGGAACGGCCGCCATCATGATCGGATTGAGCATATTGAGCATCATGCTCATATCCATAGGATTCCTCTAACACGTGCGTCTTGAGACGCTCCATAGCTTTCGTTAAGCTCTCCTTCTCGCTTTCCATCTTTGCAATGCGTGAGTTACGGCCTTTATTGCTGCTGGTAGTGCACATCTGTCGTCATTTGGAACGCTCAGCGGGATTCTTAGTATCTTCCGCGAAGTTCAGCGAGGGAGCGATGGCAGAGGCGGTTCGACGCCTAACGCTCCGAATGAACCTGTTCAACCTTTACGTCTTCATCGAATCGATGGTACGGGCGGGGGGTGTTTGCACTACATGTACGCGTGACTCCTGAATGAGGCGGCAGCCGTGACGGGAGACACGAAGTTTCGAAAATAGTCGCGATGCTCCACGAACGTGAAGCTTGTATTCTGAGATATTCAACGGATTTCCTTTGTTGCACACACATATTCTTTGTAAACCTGCGGTGCGTGGCCCGTTACATTCTGATAGGCCCCGCCTGTGAATGCCGTCCTGGCGAGGCTGTATGCTGTCGATTCAAGGCGTTAAAGTGATTATGCAGTCTCGTGTTGTTGGAAGTACCATGAATCTCTCATCTACAATCACGGTTAGGTTTGGATAGTTGTTTGCGGTGGCCAACCAGCGACAGCACAAACCACTAGAGAACACGGTAGTGGCTAACAACTTTTTTATAATCTGAATCTACAACAGAAATGAATGACACCACGCAGAAAAATGGCTTTAACTGCGGCTATATTCTTCATCTTGGGTGACGTATTCTTTATGGGTGGCGCGTATGACCAGCCGCTCGCAGTGATTGTCGAAGGTAACGTTTTTGCGTTCGCATATGCGGTTCTGTTCTCGATTATCATATTTGATACTCGAGTTAAGGAAGGAAACAAGGCGGACTCTTGACGGAGGCAGGAGAAGAGTTACCGAAGAGCGCGCTGTCGATGCCCCGGCGAAAACCTCGAAAACATAGTTAGAATAGAGCAGGAAGCATTGGAGCGCTTTAACACATCGTTTCGCGATCGTGGCAGAGAACACCGCCTTAAGTTTTCGAACGACTATGCGAAAGCGCGTGATGCAAACAGCACAAAAAACACCCCCCTTGGTTGCACTTCGTCTGAAAGACGCGGATTTCACGGTCTTCCAGTTGTCTAACAAGCTCAGGCAAAAAGGCTGGGTCGTGCCGGCATCTTGTTGGAGATTGACGCAGAGAACCAACCGCGTTTCCTGCGACGAAACTTGAGAGAGACGGGTCGCCTGCCAGCTTCCGCACCGCTCTTTTCGATCACGCTCAGAGTAGGGCTACCTCACGGCGGCACGCGGAAAAAAGATGACTGATTCGTTTCCCAGGATCGCGGCATGCTGGATCTCGTGTCAATTCTGTACAATTCGTCACGTTTGTCCGGCTATTCGCCGGCGCAAAAGCGAAGTCAGAACGGCAATGAATCCCCTGCAGCTCCACCCGGTCAGTAGATTCACGGCAGAAGCTTTGTACCATCTTTTCGTGCTGCCCTCTGGTGTTTCGGCTGGTACAAGCCGAGCCTGCCGCCTCCTGGCAAGGACACGTGTGTCAACAGGCCCCAGCCGAGGTCTGCCACCGGATCGCACTTGACCTTCTGCCGTTCCAATGTTTGAATTGTGGCTGCCACATCGTCACACATCAGGTAGAACTCATGCTTGCCGTTCTCAGCCGCTGGATGAAGGGCGATTTCGGCTGGCGGCAAGGCGAAGATGAGCCATCCTTGGCCTGCGTCCACCGAGGAAAAGCCCAGGACGTCACGGAAGAAGGCTCGATCAGCCTCAGCATCCACGCTGTAGATAATCACGTGTGCGCCCGAAATCAAGGTCTACCTCGTAAGAACATTGTCACAAGAATTAAGACTTATGCGCAGGTGCTTTTTCCCGACCCTGCCTAGCTGCTAAGCGCAGCTGAAAAAAAACGGGAGGCGTACCCCCCGACGCTCGGCATTCACCACGAACTCAAGTCCGCACATAGCGGCTACTTGCTCATTTCTAATAAAGAACGAGTTAGGCCTCTTACATTCCTGCGCCCTTCGCTGCTTCCGCAGCCTGCTGCAGCGCCTCTTCGCTCACCTCGTAGGTCGTAATGTCTCCGCCAAGCTTCTTTAGCTCAGCGCTAGTCGCTGTGGCCTCATTCGCGGGGACGAGCACTGCGACGGCGGCCCGCCCAGCATCGAGATGTTCGCCGAGAAGCCGCAAGTCTTCGTCAGACATGCCAAGTCCGCGATGGACGAAGCTGCCAACAATGCCGCCCACGATTATTCCGCCCACGACGCCGGCGAGAAGGGCTAGCCCTCCTGAAAGCACCGTTGCGATAATGCCGAGAACCAGGCCGACACCCGCCCCTCTGGTGGTTTCTCGCGTGCCTAGTTTATGCGCTTTAATCTTGCCGTTGTTATCCTTAGCTAGGACGCCGATCGCTCCGCGTTTGATCTCATCGTTCGCCTTTTCCCATCCCTTGAGCTCCCCGGCTGCCTGGTCGGCAGCGGTTTCACTCGGGAAAATCGCGATGACGAGTTGTTTGTACATTGCTGCTATGCTATCTCCTCCTTTTTTAGGATGGATTCATAGCTCGCGTCGGATTCTTATGTTTTTCCCGTTTTCAGCGTGGGTACTTCCTTTTTTTGCACGCACGCCAAGGACTCGTGCACGCCGGCGCTGCCCGTCATAGACCGCGTGGAGCGCATCCCTCGCGGCAGAGTCGACGACCCCTAGGTGCTCCAAACGCTCCGCAATAGCTTCCAAAAGGCTACAGAGTGGCACCCGGAAAAATGATATCTCTTATGCGCGTCTGGCTTTGTTCAGGCTGCCCCGTCGTATTGACCTCGTATGCTCTAACCCTTTCCAGAAGCGCCGCAAAAAACGCCTTGCGAAGCTTTCGTTTGAACGGAGTGCTCACGAGCAGGTGTGGGTTGAAATAGTCATGGCGTTCAAGTATGGCCAATGCTTGTGCCGCTGTGAGCTCGCGAACGAATTCCGGATCACTTGCGTCGCGTTTTAGAATAATCAGTTTTTTAAGAGTCGTCAAGGGCAGGATGCGTCCTTTTCCGATTGCCAGTCGAAGATCGACGACAGCGCGGTCTTGGCCGTCAAACTCCGCCCGCTCAACCAGCCATGCAAATTCGCTCCAGATCTTAGCGAGGTCCGCGCGTATGTAAAAATTCTTTTCTGAGCCATAGGCGAGTATATCGGGCCCGTAGACCCGCGCGAAAAACCAGTCATCTGAAACAACGCGTACCTCCGGGCGCCTCAACAAACCGTAAGTGTGCGTCGTCTTGCCCGCTCCTGATTCACCGAGAATGCACAAACCTTGCCCGTTCACGTCGAGGCACGCGCCGTGTAAAGAGTAGATGTCGTGTTCGTCTTCGAGGACGTCACCTGCGACGCTCAACGCCAGCGACTTGATCCAACCGTAGTAGTCGAAGTTTAGAAGGAACGCGGTCTTTGATTGAGGGTCATAGCATACTTCATTCTTCGCTTGCCCCGGCCCGTTGACGACATAAAGGCGTCCGTGCGACCGTATGTTTTGGGACATGAAATAGAAGCTCTGGCCCCAGCGTGTTGCGACCGATTGCGTGCCGGTGAGCAGCTTAATGCAGCACCCGTAGACGTCCGATTTGACCTCGTACGGAGTTTGAGCGTGGAAATGATCGGCCAATTCTTCCTTGCGTCGGATTGATATAAGCTTTATTAGGTAAGACACGTTCAAAGGCCTCCTACACCGGCACGACGTACGCTGCTGCAGGTCTAGCGCGCGATTGCGTTGGGCGTGAACTCATGTTGCAGTGCTGAACAGTCAAATATCCACAATAATCTCGTTTCTCCTAAAGATGCCCGGTATGAATGGCGGGTTGTATAGAGCGACAACGAAGTTCGATTTGGGTGTTAAACCGTTCTTTGAGAGACACGTCCTGAGTTCCTCCGTCTTCTCGTTCGCGAGCTTCTCGTGCACTCGCCCTGAGAATCGTATCGCAGCTGTTCTACGGCTCTCGATGACCTTGAATGTGATCCGTTTGTCTTGTGGCTCGGGGAGTGTTTCGAGCGTGAACTTCGACGGCATGGCGAAGGAGACGCGGAACACGTGTTCTCCGGCCTGTTCTTCAGTAACGGGGGCAGTCATCGATATCTTTTCAGACGTCACCGGCGCCAGCATGGGAATTTCCTCAGAGACGGGAGCCGTCATAGGGATTGATTTCCGCGTCCTGTTTCCTCCAAAAATGTAGTGAGCGAGAATCTCAAATCCGTTGCGCAGGGCACCATCAAAGTCTGATTCCACGTCAGCTTGAGCGAGGACATATGCCGAGTACACTCGGATCTCACAACCGTCCAGCTCTTTTTCAACCTTATAGTGGGGACTTTCAATTGCCATAGTCGGGTGCTCCATTTAGCCGTTCTTTTGACGGTTACGCAAAGTTTGCTGTGCGCTGTGATATGTTTTGCCCTGCTTAGATCACTTCAGCCCATCAGCATCGCGCGCGGCGCGTTCACACGGTTTACGACGTTTCAACTAAGTGCTCACTCCGCCTATTGTTCTGCACATTTTTTTCGAATTTGCTTTCTTAAATGGACTTGTTTTTTACGATACTACGTCGGAGAGTAAAAAAACAAAGTTTATAGCACATATCGAAGATCATGTGCCTACTGAGCTAACGCTTTTTTGGAGGTGAAAGATGATAAGCAAAAAACTCTTTTCCGCTGTTTTGGCAACGTTAGTAATTCTCTCGATCGTCGCTGGGTCGACCGTAGCTTTCGCACAAACAGCAACGCCGACAACGAATGCGACTAAAAATGTTACTAAGGGAGCGGTTGCATCGGCGGTTGCATCGGCGGCTGCTAACAAAAATGTTACTGCGGGAGTGGTTAAATCGGCAGCTGCGTCGGTTGCATCTGCTGCTGCGTCGAAGGCCGCAGGATTCCTTGGCTTGCCGGGATTTGAGGCGGTGTACGGAGTAGTGGGATTGTTGGCCGTTGCGTACTTGGTGATGCGACGTCGGAATTAACATTTTGAGTCAATACGCGAGTACAGCTGTTGCTTGGCTCGCGCTTTGTTTTTTTTACGAATTATTTTGATTGCAGTAAAAACGCGCAGCCATTTTCGCTGCAGCATTCCTCAATGAGGACGGCTCTGAGAGTCTAGCCTGTGACTGGTGCTTTTTTGCAGCCCGGCTTTACATGACAGTTGCTAATGGCGAGCCACATTCTCGAGATCCAAGAGCGATATGTTAATCGTGCGACGTTGAGAGATACCCCCTGAATCGTTCGAGCCTTAAGAATGGAAATTGATGTGAACGTTAAAGCACACGACCTGCTCTGGAGGAGTATGTCTCTTGGAGCCAAGAAAGCCTACCGCGAAAGCTACGGCGTGGCGCGGGATGCGCTAGTCGATACGGAGGTACAACGCCTAATTGAAGCGGGCTATGTAGTAAAAAGCGACAGCGACATCGAACTCACGCCGGCTGGGAAAGAGTTGCTCAAGAAAATGACGACGATCTGCAAGAAGTCAGAGTAACGACTGTTCGACGAACGCGGCCTCGACGATCAGTTTGATATCATCGATCAATCGAATCGCCTCATCTTCAGATTCGGCGCGGCGCACGTCTATCCTGCCGCTTCGATACAGCGTGAACGTGCATCCCTTATGGGAGAATCGTGCAACGCCGAGCTTCTCCGAGCATTGCGCGATGCCTTCCAAGAGCCTGCAGAGCGCTTCCATGGAGAATTTTTTTTCAAAGTGCGCCTCGATGATGAACCCCCCATCAACGCACGGCCTCAGCGTCTTGACGTTATACTTCCCACTCATCATAATCCAGTTACGGGATTCGACGTTAAAGATTGTCAGCCATCGACGAAGCGAGAACTGATCAACATATTCCGGACAAAACTACGTCGCGGTAGACTCTTTGAGTTTGAACTGCAGGCGGTATAATGCGTCAAGGCGCTCGAGCGTTTCAGCGTCGTCGGGGCCCTTATCGTCTCGTATCCGCACGATACGAGGAAATCGCAGCGCGAAGCCCGAAGCATAGTTTGGACTTTTCTGGATCTCGTTGAACTTCACTTCGAGCACGATCTGCGGTTCGAGATCCACCATACGCCCGCGCTCGCCGACGATGAGGGGTTTTATCTGCTCCGTTAGTTCTCTGAGCTGTTCATCGGAGACGCCGCCTGAGACACGCCCTACCGGCGCCCACTGCTCGTTGACCTCGTCGCGCGCGGCAAGCTCGTACGAGGTGATCCAGCCGGCTTTCCTCCCGTGGCCGTACTCCGCAGCGATGACCACAAGGTCAAGACTCTCGAGGGTCTCCTTGAGCTTCACCATTTTCCGCCCGCGAATGCCCGGGCTGTAATCGGCGTTGAGATCCTTCGCCATCAGCCCCTCGTGTCCCGCATCAATCGACTGCTTAAAGAACGCAACTGCGGCTTCGGGATCGTCAAGAATCTTGAATTCAGAGGGCGTGCATCGCTTATCGAGCGGCACCACGGTCTTCTCAAGGAGCGAGCGTCGCTCGACAAAGGGTCGGTCGACGAGACTTTCTCCGTCCAAGTAGAGGATATCAAAGGGGCGCAGCTGCATCGGGATCTGATCGCTGAGCTCTCGTACCCGGTACTTGCGTCGGATGCGGTTGAGGACGTTTTGAAACGGTATCACCTTCCCGGTAAGCCTGTCCACGGCTATCGCCTCGCAGTCGAGGATGAGCGAATCAGCGTGAACACTTTCGTTCACCGCCGCGCGGATGTCAGGGAGCGCCTCGGTGAGATCCTCCATCTTGCGAGAGAAGAGCTTGATCTCTGGCCCGGCCTTGTGGACCTGAATTCGCGCCCCGTCATACTTCGTTTCAAACGCTGCCCGCCCCCCCATCACGTCTAACGCTTCGGTGGCGCCGGCGACGTTCTGCGCGAGCATGGGCCTGACGGGCCGCATGGGTTCGATGTTGAGTGCCTGTAAACCCGATAATCCCTCCGTCTTGGCGATTCGCGCGACAAGGCCGATGTCGTTGGCGAGCATCCACGCGCGCCGCACCGCATCGGCCGGCACGCTGAAGCTCTGGGCAATGGCATCTTCAGTTACGCCTTCCTTCGAGCCAATCAGAAGGTTGCGCGTGGCAAGACTGACGACATAGTACGCCTCTCGCGGCGCGGCTCTACTCAACAGACGCGAGAGCATTCGCTGCTTCTTCTGGGCTGAGCCCTTTCCCGTCATCGCGGCGAGCTCTTCGAAATGGCGGTACAGATCGGCGACAGTGAGGTCCTCCTCAAACGCCGCAAGGCTCATCGCAACTTTCTTTCCGAGAAATCGTTCCGCAGTAATGCCCAGGTGTCCCGTGTCGCGATAGCTCTCAACGACCTCATCGCTGCTCTTACCACTGATGTTCGCAATTACTTTGACCAGCGTCTTGCCAGCCACTCCGATATCGCGCGTGTCCCACGCCGGAAATATTCGACCGGTCAGAAATGTGCACACGATTTCGATATCGTCTTCTGAAGCTCCGGTCAAAAAACCAGCTATGATTTCGGCCTTCTTGAGCCTCGACGAATAGGCGCTTAGCTCATCGAACAGGGAGACAAGCTCCTTGAAATACATCGCATAATCAATACGGCCTGGAGTGCTTAATAATAGCGGCGTGCGGTGCGACAGCCTTGACCGAATGGCCAAAGCGCTCTCTGACTCAGTTTGCGTTATTTAGTGCGTACCGGCCTACGCAACAAAAGCCCTGCCGCGCAAGCTAAAAACCGAAACGCCGAACCCGCTAACAGCAATCGAAACTTGAAGTTCTTAGGGCGAGCGATCGAGCGACGAGCACCGCCGCGTATTCAGCGTTTAACGCGACGCAGATGCCGCCGCCCTCTTGCGCGAATGGTGAACAGCGGCTCTATCGACTCCTAATTATCAGCACCGGAACCTTAGCGCCCCGCACGACTTTGTCAGCTACGCTGCCGATTAGCAGACGGTCTAAACCTTTTCGCCCGTGCGATCCGATGATGATGAGGTCAATATCATGACTCCCGGCGTACGAGTCCAGTTCTTCGGCCGGGTGTCCGTCGAGCACTGCGGTAACGATCCGGTCTTCATTTACACCGCGCGAATCCAGGTCTTTTTTGGCGTTCGCGACGATATTCTTTCCCTCAACGAGGAGGACGTCGTACATGTTTTCCCACGATGAGTCGACGGGGTAGGCGGTAAACCCAGCGATGTCGAGGACGTACGCGATGTGGACGGTCGCATCGGTCAGTCGCGCGAAATAGGCCGCGTTATCATACACGGGGGCCATCAGGTCCCCACCATCGGTTCCGATCAGGATGTTTTTGTATTCCATCGTATCACCAACGATCATACAGCTGCAGCTGCCTCTTTGACGGGCTCATACGCCTCTATCTCTGCCGCTCGGCTCGTAACGAATAGCGTCACAAGCATCCCCCCGCGAGTGAGATGCCCAGCGCAGTGAGAAAGATTTCGGTAAACGCCGTTGCATTAGGTCTGCGTGGGCCGGGAACGGGACCTCGTGGCGTCTGAATCGAGAGCGGCGAGAGGTTTTCTGCGACGAGGAAACCTACGATAGTCGATCCTACGACGCCACCAGTAGTTCTGAACAATGTGTTCATCGCCGTCGCCATACCCGTTTCCCTCTAGAGCACAAACTGAATAATAATGTTTATTATCGACACCATCTTAAAGCCCATGCCAACCGGAGCAAATTTGACTGGCTCACGCATTGCCTCTTAGAATTCGTCTGGACCGCTCTAACAACCGTTGCGCAGCGTATTGAGCCAAACCTCGTGCATTAGACTGATATATCATTAAATGGTATATCAGAATTTTATATAACAGCAATTGTTATAAATAAAAATGGCGCATGCTTTAATAATAATGATCGAACGAAAATCGCCTGAGCAACACGCTCTAACCGTGTACTCGCTCTTCGCGCTTTACTTTCTGCTTACCGAAGGCCCTATGAGCGGTTACGATCTGGCGCAGCTCATCAAGGAACGCACCCCTGGGCACTTCCGGGCGACTGCCGGCAATGTCTACCCGCGGCTTCATGAACTGAAAGAGGCGGGCGACGTCCGCGCTGGGGGGCCGACGGGGGGGCGCGAAAAGATCGTTTACGAGATCACCGAGCAAGGAAAGCAAACGCTCCGGAAGGGAGCCCTCGAACGGCGGCAGCGCGTCGAAAATTTGCTCAAAACGATCGATCACGTGCTGGCCATCACGGCGCCTGCAAAACCTTCTTCTTAAGCGCAGCATCCGCATCGCTGCTCAGTGCATAGTTCAGCGGCGCCTGCAGTGCGAAGTGCGTCAACCTATGCGAATGATGGTCGGCGTTAGCGTGGGAGTGGAGGTCGGCGTTGCTGTGGGGATGGAGGTCGGCGTTGCTGTGGGGATGGAGGTCGGCGTTGCTGTGGGAAACGGAGTGGCTGTGGGGACGAACGGCGTTGGTGTGGGGACGAACGGCGTTGGTGTGGGAACGAACGGCGTTGGTGTGGGGCTCGGAGATGGCGTCGGAGTCGCTGAAGCGACCGCTATCGGTGTGGATTGGGGTCTAAACGCAAGGACGACCGCCGCTGCTATAACCAGAAGCACGACGACAACTACGCCTATGATGATAAGGTTCCTTCCCGTGAGCACGCCACCTAGTCGTTCCACCAGTAGCGGATTCTCATCCTCGAGCGGCGGTTCGTAGGGTGGCGCGTGGGCAGGAGCGGTACGATCCGTGACGGGTTCTCCGCACATGGGGCAATATCGAAACTCGCCTGGGAGAATCAACTTACAAGACGTGCACAGTTTCTTCCTTGCATCCATCCAGCTGCCTCTTCACGCGCTGTCGTTCTTCCGTTCCACAATCTAAGTACATTAAGCAATATAAAGTTAAGTAATACAGACTTTAACTTGCCGGTCTCAATGTCTAGCACTACCGCTGACTACTAATAGACGCTTTCGGCATTCTTGTGCGGGGGATCGACGTGAGCAAGACCGAGTACTATCGCACGACGCTGCGAGCACTCACTGACTGGGATGATTTTCTGCTAAAAGAATCGGGATTGCCAGGCCCACGAAGCAATCTAGAGCTGGTAAATGTCGTTGCCGATGAAGGAGCTGAAGCCCAGTTTAAGCACTTTTTGACGTTTGACGCAGAGAGATTCCCTACCAACACACAGGGCGAGTTTTTAGCCGTATGCGGCGCGGTGGGGCTGGGGCGGCTTCTTGCGCAAGGGGATTGCAGCGTCCTTGAAACGCTCCGAAAATGTGCTTCTGATTCGCGATGGCGCGTCCGCGAAGGCGTGGCGATGGCCCTTCAACGCCTCGGTGACACACACATGAGCCGGCTTCTGCGCGAAATGGAGCGTTGGAGTGCGGGGAACTTTCTTGAGATGCGAGCCGCAGCCGCTTCGCTTTGTGAGCCTCGACTGCTGAAGCAAAAAGAATGCGCAAAACAGACGCTCGTGCTGCTAGATCGGATTACCGCGTCGATTTCGACCGCGAACGATCGCAAAACTGACGAGTTCAGGGCCCTAAAGAAGAGTATGGGCTACTGTTGGAGCGTGGCGGTCGCTGCGAACCCAGCCGCGGGGATGCCTTTGGTGGAACACTGGTTTTCGGCTACGGACAAGGACATACGCTGGATAATGAGGGAGAATCTCAAAAAGAAACGGCTCGAGCGAATGAATGCTAGGTGGGTCCAGCATTCGCGGCTCCAACTCGAGCGCACGCCTTAGCTGGCACTGTAGCGTCGCTTCATAGCCTTTGCACCGAAAAAGAGGGCGGAGAAACTCTCTTTTTGCTTTTTTGACGTTGATTCCCGCCGAGCGCTTTGTCATTTTCGACGTCACGGGCCGGGCTACGCATTAACGGATGGCTGCGACATCAAAACCGAAGGGCGCCTTACTTTCTGACGTTACCGATTTTGACTTGCCGCACTTGGTTGACAAAGGCGCTCAGCTGGAAGAGTTTGCGGCGCAGATTGATCAAGAACGCGACCACTCGCGATTGTGAAAAGGGAGGGCTAATGGGCAGAAGTAGTGGGGCGCGGCCTTTCTGACCTTGCCTTGTAGCTAGGGAGGTGAATCAAGCAAGAAGCAGGCAGGTATAAGGAAATGAGGCAACCATGCAACTGATGTGCACGCTACGCCCCAACCGAGGTATTGCCCATTAGCATGTGCATATAGGTGCGCTCATATTTAAATATTTTTCCTAATATTTATCTAAGGATATTAAAGAAGTTCTTGCTTGGGCTGAGGGCCGTCACAACGTCTGGAACGGACGTGTCTCGAGGTATGGGCGTGGATACTCTGAGACGTCATACGCAGATCCCGTTCGACACTTCATTACGACAGAGAGAGTCATAAAACAGCACGCTCATGCTCGAGAACGCACGTTTACGCGCCGTGCACGACCATCACAGGAACCGAAGCTGTACGGATGACCTTGTCAGTTACATTGCCAATGAGCAATCGATCTAAACCTTTTCTCCCGTGCGTTCCGACGACGATGATGTCGATCGCGTGGCTCCTCGCATACGCATCAAGTTCTTCGGCCGGGTGCCCCTCAAGCAAAACGTCGATGATTAAGGCTTCGGCCACCCCCCTCTTTTTTAGCGCCTCTTTCGCTGCGTCAAGAATCCGCCTCGCCTCTGCTTTGATAATTACGTACGTTTCTTCCCACGACGCGTCAACAGGTTGGGCCCCAAAGCCCGTTATGTCTAAAACGTACGCGACGTGGATCGTCGCCCCTGTCAGCTGTGCGAGATACACACATTCGTCAAATACTGCCTCCATAAGCGACGAACCGTCGGATCCGACTAAGATGTTCGCGAAGTCCATCCATCTCACCCTCTTTCTAACTTGCTTCTTAACCTCGCTGACTCGGTATTTTGTTCGCGCGTGATCAGTGCCGCGGCGTGTGTATTTGGGAAGGGCTTGGCTTTGCGAAGAACTCTAGTCCTTTCTGCGATGCAAGCACGGCGTTAAGTTGCGATCGATGGGTGAAAACATAGAGGAGGCTCCAAAAACGGCGTGGCCACGAACTCGACGTTTCGCGTATGAGTCGCTGCACGCGCACGTCGTCAATGCCCGCTATCGAAAACATCGCACCAGCCGTATCAGCGTACTCTACCGACTCAGCAAATCCGCGACCGATATCGGCATCGTCTTTCCCGCGCACATAAACCGCGCCTTCGGAATACTGAGACCCGTTGGCGAAGAAGTTCGTCTGGCCGGAATCGACGATCGGGATCATAGTAAAGGTGCGAATATCTTCTGGCAAATTGTCATCAAACGCGAATTCCCATTTATTTGGGTGCCACGTATGGGTCACGGGGTACAGGGCTGGGTTTGGCGATAGCTCCCCTTTGACCCACTCGCGGATGGTGAGCGTTCCCCACGTGTTAACCAGCTCTTTGCGCTCGTTCATATATTTTCCCGAGGTATCGACCCGCATCGTGGCCGGTGGCTCCGGTCCGGTCTGAAAGTAGTACGACGCGTACGCGCTGCGGTGTGCGGCAAACATCGTTAGCTGGCGATTGCCCTCAAATTGCGCCATGAACCAGTCCCAGCCGGGGGGGTCGGGTTTTTTCGTATTGTTTGCAGCGCGCAGGACTGCAGAACGCGGATTTCCAAGGAGGAAGCCCCACTGGTGATCAAACCAGAAGACCCCCTTACTAAGCGGAATCGTCCTCGAATCAAGGCGTAACTCGCTGCCTTGGGCAAGGGGGATATTGGGTATTGAGTAATAGAGCGTGCCCATGCCGTCCACGCACGGCATGCAGCCGTTGTCGCCCTGGCACAGGTATTCCTTGCCTGCATCAAACGTCAGCTTGATTGCAAGTTCAATGGGCCCTTCGACCGCCTTCTGCAAACCCCAGGCTTGAACGGTAAGAGGCCAGAACGACTCTTTTTGGGCACTCGCGATCCGGTTTTTTCCAAGCTCGTAACGAAATGGGTCGAGGCCGCAGCTAATTAGGCCGGTTGTGCCCGCGATAACGATCGGATCCGCTTGGTAATGCCGACCGCCCGCCTCGCTTATGCCGAGCTGCAGCTCGACGACTTGGTTCTCGACGTCGCTGAGACCGAGCTCTGCGGCCAAGCCCGGCGGTAGCAGTGCTACGCGGAAGAACATGCATTCCACACCGTATTCGCTGCCCCCCTCGTCCCAACAGCTACCGACGAAGAAATGCCAGCCAACCGACGTTCTAAGCTGCGGCAAGTGGTCGCGGGGAAACTGCAGATCCGCTGCTTTTGGCATCGGCTCGAATCCCTGACTCGCATTCAGGCCAAGAAACTTGCTCGTAATCAAGTACGCCTGATGCGCCGTCAGTTCGGAGCAATAGGCTTTTAGCTTTTCATAGCGCCGTTTGTAGTTCGGATTGTGAGATTGTGGGTGGGCGAGAAGCCAGTCCAAATACGTGCGCATTCTGCTCCCGAAAGCCACGCTGCTGTTGTTCTCGCTGAATATCTTTTCATTAGTGTCCTCAGGAATGCGGTGAGGATCGTACGCGGTGATCCACAGCGCGTTAGCAATGTGTTCCGCCGTTTCATCGTCCAGCGTCACATTGTCGACGTGAACCTCGTTCATCCGAATGACCTCCGCTCGTGCTCGTGCGCTCGCACGTGCGTAAGAGCCCCGAATATGCTGCAATCTTTTTGCGTTACCACAGTTTAATCACCTTGGCCCAACATGCCGGCCTATTGGCTTCAGAGATCTGTCCAATTGTCTTCTGTGTAACGCAGCTCAGAGATTAAAGCGTTCCTATCTGATGTGAATGAAGCGAAGAATAGCGCTGTGCTGCGTCGAACAAGTCACGCGGTCGGGCGCGTGATCTGAGCGCAGCGGCATCTTAAAACGCGCCCGACGGATTCATCGCGTGAATAATCCGGCGTAGTTACGACAAACAGGCAAACCACGCTTCAGGCGCACGCTGCCAGAGAGGTGCGCCGGACACCGTCAAGAATACGTAGGTATGCGCGGTAATCTGTGAGACAACGGAGATAGGCCAAACACAAGGGCGAGGGTGGACGACCTGAAATTCGCAGCTCAGACCGACAAGGGAAACAGAAGAGAGAAAAACGAAGACGCATTTCGCGTAAATGAGCGTCTCAGATTCGTCGCGGTAGCCGATGGCGTCGGAGGCGAACCGGCAGGCGAAATAGCTAGCCGTTTGGCCGTTGAACAGATTGAAGCCTACATAACGTCGCACATCGGTGAAGCCCCCCCGCTCTCGACCCTCGACGACGCCGTGACGCTAGCAAACGATGTTATTTACCAGCAGGGCCGCGAAGACCAGCCACTGGAGGGCATGGCAACGACGGTTGTCGCGTGTCTCTTAACCAACGAGCGCGTTTTTGTCGCCCACGTGGGAGATAGTCGCGGCTACCTCATAACGCCTGACGAGATCACGCAGCTAACCAGAGATCATTCGCTGGTTGCAGAACTTGTCGCCTCAGGCCGCATCAGTTCTGAAGAAGCGCGAGAACACCCGTATCGACACGTGATTACCCGCGCGCTTGGCCTTGCGGTCCGCACAAACGTGGAGCTTGGTTCTTTTTCCTGGAACCGAGGGGATTATGTGCTGCTCTGCACCGACGGGCTTACTGATGCGATCGTCGATCAAGCGATCTGCGCGGTGATTTCAGATACAGCCACCGCACTGCAAAGCAAGTGCACTCGACTCATTGAGCTCGCAAAAGGGCGGGGCGGCCTTGACAACATCACCGTGGTCTTAGCCGAGCAGACCTGACATCTGGCAGAACCGACCGAAAAGGCTACCTGTGTCCACTTAGCAGGAGATCTGAGGAGGTGTGACTACGTGCCGGAACACAAACGAACGCACCTGATTCAAACTATTGATTGTACGCCCCCGTTTGATTTCGCATTGAGCACACACACTCTCGCTGACGGTGATCCGCAAATTGCGAAATACGACGGGACCGTGTATCGACAAGTGCTGCGAGTCGGCGGCAAGTTACTGCTTGCGACTGTTGCATCCGTGGGAACGATAGACTCTCCACAACTGCGCGCAACCTGTACAAGTGATCGTCCACTCACTGACCACGACGCGAGCGCGGCGCACGCTGTCATAAGTTCCGTGTTTAACGCGCATCTCGATGTCAAACCCTTTTATCATGGGATCCAGAATGATCCCGTTATGGCCGAGCTCAGCGGCAAGCTCAGCGGACTGAAAAATCCGGCGACTCCCACGGTCTTTCAGGCGCTCTTCGATTCGATCATCGAACAACAGATAGCACTCAACGTGGCGCACGTTCTGCAACGCCGGGTGATAAAGGCGTTTGGCGACGTTTTGGTCGTAGACGAGAATACGTATTACGCATTCCCAACGCCAGAGCGAATGGCCCTCGCTTCGGTTGACAGCCTACGGCGCTGTGGGTTGAGCCGAAGAAAGGCAGAGTACATTACGGGCATCGCTGCACGCATCGCCGCGCACGCAGTCGATTTGGAAGGGTTTAGACGGTACGGAGAGACACAGATGATCCTAGATAACTTGTGCTCATTGCGCGGTGTCGGCGTGTGGACCGCCGAGTTCACCGCTTTACGCGGCCTTAATCGACTAGACGTCTTTCCGGCCGATGATCTCGGATTGCGAAGATTGGTCGCCCACTACTACTGCAGCGAAAGAACCATCACAAGCGCGCAGGCTAGAGGCATTGCAGAGCAGTGGGGGAAATGGAAAGGCTTAGCCGGCTACTATTTGGTGGTCGCAGGACTTCTCAAAATCGTCACGAAAGCACCGAATGCGACGTGAGGGGCGCGTTGAAGAACACTCATCGTCGTATGTGCGTGCTGAATAGAGACGAACCCGGCCCCAACGCTTCTCCGCGGGTCGCGGACGTGTGCGACCGTACGAGGAAGGAGACGCGGTCTTATCTATGAAGACGGATTAACTTCGTTAGTATGGCAAACAGCGATTGGAGTTCGGTCGAAGAAGTCGATGTGTCCGTCAAGGCGATCGTTACAATCATGAAGCGAAAGCGAAAGCTGCCGACCCCCCTGGTCGAAGCGTACAAGCACGCTCTCGACACAAGCACGCGAGAGCTGACGCGGAGATTCTACGAACAGCTGACGACCCGCTGTCCGGAGGCACTCGACTACTTTATGGACTAAACGCCATCCGAGCTCAAGGGACGTGATTACACCAAAAACCGTTTTTTAGAAGCTTTCACCGCGGTTGGGTGGTGACAGCGGGAGGTGTGAAGCCACTGCAGAGGCTGATCGCCAGTGGCTAGTCACCTGTTTTTTACCATCGTTTCTGGACTAAGACCGTAGCTTAACCCAGAATGCCACGCGAGAGCGCACCCGTTTCTTTTCAGTGCTCCACACATCCCGTAAGGTGCACGTCCTTACGCGGGTTGTACGCTTATGTACTTTTTTCGAAACTTCCGGGGAAACCTTTGCAAAAACCGGAAGAAAAGTGGCGTACATTCGTGATATGCGCTGTTCTTACAACTGCTATTTTTATACGCGTTTAAAGACTACAGGCTGCGCGCAGCTGACTTGACTGTACTTAAGCACCTGGCCCGACTCCTTTGTGCGCCTCCATGCTTTGGTTACAAGAACAGTCGTTGCGTGGTAAAGACACGCCAGCAGCAAACGGACGCAACAGACGAACATGCGCCGCAAGCGCCAAAATCGTCAAGTTTAAGTGAGTAACTGACTAACAGTCCTCAAAGCTGCGGGTTTCTTCGACCGCCGTTTTCCAATCCAGGGCAACGTTGCTATCGGACACAAGCACAATATGGGTGTGTCAACGCTGGGGGTGAATGCAGACGGCCACTGACGTGGGAGATGAGTTGCTAGGCGCACGCCTATCACCGCTGGCACGCCTTCTAGTCATCGCAGCAAGCATCGTCATCATCCTCGCCGGCCTAAAGGCGGCAGCCGAAATTGCAGCACCTATCCTTTTTGCGATCTTCCTCGCGACGCTCGCGAGTCCGTTGCTCCAAGGTCTCGAAAATCGGGGGCTTTCCACTGCCCGCGCTTTGGCAGTGATGATTGCTGGAACGCTCGCGCTTGGCGGCGGCTTTGTCGCACTGATTTACCTCTCGGTTCGCCAGATCCTCATTCTGCCGTCGGCCGCGAACGCTGGCGCGCTTGGAGCTGCGCGCTCGTCACTCGCGGGCCTCGGACTTAACGGAACCCTGGAACCAGCGAATATCCTCAGCGACAGGTTCGTGCTGCAAGCGAGCAGCGCTATCCTGCACGCGGTCAGCAGTGCGGTCCTGCAACTCGTCATCCTGATCACGCTGTTCGTCTTTTTTTTGATCGCCTTTCCGAGGTTCCGTTCTACAGAGCTCGCGGACCACGTCGACTCGAGCCCCCTATTTGCTCCGTTGCTGGCGGTCAGGCAAGACCTATGGAGCTTCCTCGTCATTCGCACTAAGGTGAACGCCTTTATGGCAATTCCCGCCACGATCTTCCTCGTCGCAGCGGGCATCGACTTCGCCTTGCTATGGGGAGTCTTGCTCTTTGTCTTCAGCTTTATCCCATACATCGGGTTCGCGTTGGCGACGATTCCACCCGCGTTGTTAGGGTGGATAGAGTACGGGCCTATCGGGGCGATCGCGGTCGTCCTCGTTTTTGTCATACTCAACATCATCGCCGAATACGTGCTCTTCCCTCGATACGCAGGCAAAGGGCTCAACATCCCGCCGTGGGTCGTGCTTGTTTCGGTGTTTTTCTGGGGCTGGCTTCTTGGCGCGCTGGGCACGCTTATTGCCGTGCCCATCACGTTGTTGATTCGAGTTTTGCTGAGCAATTATACGGAGGCGCGCTGGCTTGTGGATGTTCTTGGGGGCGACGCCACCAACATCAGGTCCGATGATTCATCGGATCCGGCAATCGCGTCAAAGCAGTAGATGTGTTCGGCTTTTCCCGTCTCGAAAAGAGAATCCTAACCGTTGGCTTGCCTCGAAGGCCTCCGAAACTCGATTCCGCGATATCGATTCACTCCACGAAAACGGCTTCAGTAGCCGCCCCCATACGCGCTGTCGCGCCACTCCCAAGAAGCCCCGCCACAGACGCGTGGCTTAGATCTGAAACCAGGTCGTGGCCAAGTGCTATCGAAGTGTGCACAGGCGCAAATCCACTGTTTTTAGACCCGTCGAAAAATAAGGAGGAATTTTTTTGGAGGATCCGACAGTTCTGAGGGGGTCAAGCGAAGTCACAGGACTATAGGTTCAGCATACACTTTGCGTACGTCTTCTTCATTTAATAAACAGCTGAGCCTGCGGAGTCTGAACTTCATGTCTAGTAGACATTTTTTGCAAACTGGTTCAGCCCCCTTATACGTGTTCTCGCAAAATTCGCACACTTTGGAGGTAGGATCTTCTTCTATTCTCGTCTTGAGGTCATAGCGAACAATATAAGCGTTAATTGCCTGCATTGACGCCATGAGTTCTTTCTTGCATATGGATATGCAGTGGTCGTCGTCGGTCCAATCAGCCCAATCCGTCTGCAGCTTCTTGTGAATTTGCTCGAGATCCGTCGTGTCCATTAGATCACTTTTACCGCTGTATAATCAACGTACTTTATTAGTCTGTCTATTTGGACGTCTTGAGCGCCAGTGAGGCTAAAAATTGCTTAAGTTGCACCCGCCCGAGCCGTTCGCTCGTGTTTGATTATAAGTGTCAGGCAGCAACCGCGTGCAAGTATCTACGTCCTCAGTTGTGCACGGGTGCCGGGGGACTAGCACACCGGAGGCGAGCTAACGGGCGCGTAAGTCGCTAGCTTTGACGTAATATCTACGTGCAGCGATTCCGATAATAATAACGACAGCGCCGCGAGATCACAGCGCACCTAATCAGCAGAGGCCTTACCGGCTGCAAAAAAAGAGAGGAGGCAGCGCCACATATTCAAACTTCTCCTTTGGGGCAGTGCTACCAAACTGAGGCCATGGTTCGTTTTAAGAACACTTTCGAAGGAAGCAACATCACGTGTGGCGCTGCAACAAGACCGCCTAAGGCGCTCTTGGCACATCATTTGTTGCGCGAACCGCTATAAGAACGTTTGTTACACATGCGTGTGTTACTTGACATCGCTGCATTGTACGCACGCGCAGCGAGGGCAGTTGTTACGGATGAGCCGGTCTCAAGCTTGCGTCTGCACGTTGTGCCGGGGGTTGATGCTGCCAAAAAGCCCCCGACCGCTTCAGAAATGGGTTGTATTGCTGAAAGGCCACGCAAACATAAAACTGCCAAATAGGAAGCGATATAAACACGACGACACAAATAACATCGCGAATCTTAAAAACACAAAAGGAGGTGCAATATAAACATGGCTGAAAAAACTACCCCAATGTGGGCGCGTCTCCTCGAGGTCATTCTCGGGATAATTGTTCTCGTCCTCGCAGTATACGTCCTTTTCAATACCGGTGCTGCTGTCAATACACTCAGATGGTTACTCGGAATTGGAGTTCTCATCCTGGGCCTCATTATGCTAATACGCGGAGCTACGTCTAAGGTCCTCTCAGGAACTGGCAGAGTAGTGAACGTCATATTGGGGATTATTTTTCTGGCAGTAGGCGCTGCAGCGATATACTATAGCAACTTTGGCACAACGTTGGTTATACTCTTGTTTGCCTTCGGATTGCTGCTGAACGCGATAGGAAGGCTGCAGTTTGCAGGCTATTCGATGGCAACCGGAATGCCGCCCTCGGTTCGTTGGGCGAACATAATTCTCGGTGTCATAGCGTTCATACTCGCTATAGTCGCTTTCGTAGACGCCGATTTTGCCAACACATTTCTTGGGCTCCTAGTGGCGCTGGTATTATTCCTCTTCGGGATCCAGCTCGTCATCGCCGGAGCAGGCAGCCGCGGCTAACACGTCGCGTGCCTTTTCTTTTTTTTTCGCACTAGGCAAAAATTATTTGCGCAATACGCCTGGTTGTTCCGTATGCATTAGCCGGTGGCTAGTCTGTGGCACCAAGCGAACCGCGAAGAGAGCAGCGCAAAGCAGGAACTACGCGCCGTGCGGTGCAAACCGGAACCAATATAAGCACGTCAACCCATAAACTAGCGTTTGAATTCCAAAAAAACGCCAAGGGAGGTGAAAATTGAAATGGCTGATGAAAAAAAGAGTTCTATGGGGCTGCGTATCGGTGAGATCATCGCTGGCATTATCATCATTGTGCTCGGCGTTTTGGCTTGGCTTAATCCAATAGCGACGGGAATAGCGCTCGCATCAATTCTAGCTATCGCTCTGATTGTCCTCGGAGTTATATCGTTCGTGCGGGTCTTTGCACGCGGGCTTACTGGATGGCAACGAGTTCTAAACTTGATTCTTGCAATTTTAGAGATCGTTATCGCTGCCCTCATAATCGACAACGTCGTTTACGGGATATTGACTCTCGTATTCCTGCTAGGTCTAGGACTGCTCTTCGCTGGTATTGCGAGTGCTTCACGTGGCACAGCTGGCGCTATCGTCGTCGGTATATTGGGAATTATCGCCGGTTTTATCGTGATAATTAACCCTGTTATCGGCGGGTTAACAATGATAGTGCTCGCGTCCATATTCCTAATACTCTTTGGCCTAGAGTTGTTGGTTTCGGGCGTAGCCGGGAGATGGATCTAATCCATCCCCCCCATGCGCGAGCTCACCGTTTGTAAAGCCAGAGCGAACCACTATCCGAGCGCTTAGAGGATTTTGTAGTCACGGAAAGTGCACGCGTTCGCCAACTTGCATGCTGGCGTGGTTCGGTACCTGGAAGACCGATCGACATTCTAAGCTTCCGAAAATTCTGGAATCAAGTAACTGCCAAAGGCGATGCACAGCGCGCATTGTTTTCAAAGCCACCAGCTAAGCCGAACCGATATAAACACGCCAACGCCTAACCGGAAGCATAACTTAAAAAACACCAAGGGAGGTGAAAATTGAAATGGCTGATGAAAAAAAGAGTTCTATCTGGCTGCGAATCCTTGAAATCATCGCAGGTCTTATCATCCTTGTCCTGGCCGGCTACGTCATCGCATATCCAGGAGTGGCAATAGCAACGCTCATAGCCTTCCTATCAATCGCGCTGATTATCCTCGGAGTTGCATATTTCATACGAGTATTTGCAAAAGGCATTTCCGGATGGCGACGACTGCTCAACCTGATTATGTCGGTGCTGCTGGTCATAATCGCCGCCTTAGTAATCGACAATCCGTTCATCTACGGATCACTGACGCTCGTCTATCTGCTCGGCTTAGCATTGTTGTTCGCCGGGATAGCGAGTGCCGCGCGCGGCACCATAGGAGGAATCGTCGTCGGGATACTCGGAATTATCATAGGCTTTGTCGTGATAATCTTCCCGGGTCTCGGCTTAGCAACGCTCGTGTTCCTGCTGGCAGTGTTCCTGGTAATCTTCGGATTAGAGTCGATAATCTCCGGGATCATGGGGAGATGGGTCTAACCCATCCCCTCCTCCTGCGCGAGCGACGCACTTAAACGTCCGCATCGACGCCGTGAACTACCATATGAGCGGAGCTTAGATATCATTAAGCGGAACGCATGGAAACGCGAATAGTCCGGAAATACGCCGCGCACGTGGGCGACGCGCTAGAATCAAACGGATAGTTCGGCCTCGCAGAAGACAATCTTCGCTAGAATCGCGACGCGTATTGCTGTAGCGGCGCTTACGCTCGTGGTGGAGACGTACAGGGTTCCACGAAAATTGGCGCGTTAGACCTTTATGATGTGTCGCCCGGCGCCAAAATTACTAGGCGCGTCTTCGTAGCGTCTAAGGGGTAGGGGTACGTCCCAAACTCTCAAGCTCCTTAAGGTATTTTCGCCGCCTTGCCTCGTACGCCGTGCGATTCTCACCAAAGGGCACATATTCCGAGACGAGCCACCCCTCTTGGGCCATCGCGACCTTCGTACGATCAGCGAGACCTTTGAGGAAGCCAAACTCGATTAAGTCCTTCTTCCGTTCCATCTTCGTGGCCATCCACTCGATGAGGTCTGGATCGTGTGTTCCAACGGTAAAAAAAGTCACCTTCGCGCACAGGATCTTTGACAGCTGCTTGAAACGCTTCTGAATATCAGCAAAATCCGTGGTTGATCCCACGTACGCTCCCTTAACAATCCGTGCAATGATACCGGACTTCGACGCGCGCACAACGTCATTACGTGAGCGTTCAAGGTATGCCTGCAGCGCGAGGCTTACAGGCCCCTCTTTTGCGCACGCCGCAGCAACGTCGATTGTGTATGCGACGAGGCCCCGTCCTTCCATATCGATTTCGAATCCGACGCCGAGGCGCGCCGCTTCTTGGGCGATCGTCTGCACATTTTGCCGGCAGCGTTCTTGGTCAAAGAGGGCCCCCAACGCGCTCAGCTTGACGGTTAACGAGGCATCTAGCCCATTGTCGACAATAGACTTCGCAGCAGACCTATACGCCTCAACCGAGCCAGCGGCCTGGCTTTCTTCGCGCGCGTATTCCCCGAGCACGTCGATGATGCACCGGATGTTCTGAGCGTTCCTCCGCGAACACCAAGCAACCGCGCTTTGCAAGTCGGGTAACGCCCATCGACTCTCACTTTCGTTCATCTTCGTGGTTGCACAGCATTGCGAGTTTGTCTATTAAACAGTTTACCGTCGTTAGCGAAGCGGACTGCCGTTTTCTGGAGTGACGTGCTCGTAACTAACCACGACTCCGCTCGTTGTCTGGGGGCTAACGCTACGTCGGTCTGTGCGCATAGGCTTATAATGGGTCAAAACGTATCGCGGAACAGTGGTTTTTTGGAACCGAGCACAGTAAGAGAGAATGGCCTCGTTGCTACCTTCCACCGGCCATCAACATCTGGCACGCACCCGGGAATCCTCGTCATCGGTGGCGCGGGCGGCGGCTTGGGCAGTCCGAGCGCTGTCGGCTCGCCCCTCGCAGAGCGGGGATATGCGGCGCTCGCGCTCGCGTACTTTGGGCTCGAACACCTGCCCGCTCGGCTTGAGGAGATACCGCTCGAGTATTTTAGGTCAGCAATCGAATGGATGCGCTCGCAACCGTCGGTGGAGCCGAGTAAAATCGGCGTCGTGGGCACCTCGAAAGGCGGTGAAGCCGCGTTGCTGGTCAGCGCGACGTATCGAGAGATCTGCGCCGTCGTGGCGTACTCCCCGAGTCATGTCGTCTTTCAGGGCATTAATGAGGCGTGGTCAGATGCGTCGGCGTCAAAATCCTCCTGGACGCTAGACGGAAAGCCGGTGCCCTTCGTGCTCTTCCGAATGGACAACGACTACATCGAGCGGTACGGCTTTTACTTGGGATTGTATCTCGGCAGCCTTCAGGACCGGCAAGCGGTAGAGCGCGCCACCATTCCCGTCGAGCGTATCAACGGCCCCATTTTGTTAGCCTCTGGGATGGATGACGCTATTTGGCCGTCGAGCATGATGTGCGAACAGGTCGTCGAACGGCTCAAACAGCGCCACTTCGCCTTTTCCTTTCAACATTTCCCTTACGACGGCGCGGGGCACCTGCTTGCGGGGCCGAGCCGACTCGCGCCGGCCAGCACACTCGGTGCCGGCGGCATGGCCATTGGCGGCACTGAGGCCGCAAATGCCGCCGCGCGAGACGACGCGTGGGCGAAGGTGTGCACTTTCTTGGGCGCGAATCTCGCCTAATTGCGGAGCGCGTACACACGTCAGCGAACGCGTGATGAGCGTCACCACTTATACTGCGGGCCCTGCAATCGTGCCCTTCCTCGTCTGGGGGTCATGCCGCGACCAAACCGACATCGCTAAGTACCCGACCGCCTTGACGCCAATGAGGAGTATCGCAGATACTTTCTCGTGATATCACCTCCCAAGAGGCGGCGGGGCAGTGCATGGGTTATCCGCCGCTTTTTCAGTTATGGCGAGCAGAGACAATCTTAGAGCATCCCTAATTTCCGCCAGTTCCTTCTTGAGGGCCTGCCGTTGTTGCGAGCTGCGTCGTCGTGAGCACGACAGCGATGCATGACGTCATTAATTCCACCTCCCTCTAGCTGCTCGGCAGAAGCACGGAGGGGGGTGATTATTCAAAAAAAGACTGGTGGCTGCACAAACGTTTCAGAGAACGTACGGAATAAGCCGTTTTGTTTTCTTCGCGTACGCGACGTATTTGTCGCCAAGCTTCGACGTTAAAACCGCCTCCTCCACGTGAATCCGGTACCCGAACGCTGCGCCGAAAAAAGCTATGAGCACGAGTACCGCGCCCCACGACTGCAGCACGAACCCCAGTCCGACCATAGTGAGGAGCGATCCGGTATACGCGGGATGGCGCACCAGACGATATGGCCCGCGGTCCACCACCGCCTGGCCCTCTTGAACGCCAACAGTCCGCGAGAAATAACGTCCCAGCACGGCAATCGACCACTGTCGGAGAAGAATGCCTGCGATCATAAGGCCGATACCGAGGTAGAAAGCCCCGCTCGGCAACGATGCGATACCAGAAGCGGCAAAAAGAAAGGCGATCATAAGGGATAGGAACATGCTCAGTGATATCAGTAGGCGGGAACTGCGGTCTTCGTATCTGATCGGGGTGCCGTGGCGACGCGAGCGCGGGATGATGCCCCCGATAACAAGTTCGCTGAGCAGCCACAGCGCATACACGACAAAGAATATTGATGCCGCAGTTGTCGTCGGGAATAGTTCCGTTATATAGACCATCGTATCTCTGCTGGGCTGTCTTGTTCTTCTTCAATATGCCTTTATCGGCAATGTCAAATTGCTTGTCCGCCCTCACCACAGCCCGTTCGCGGAATCTCCACAGTGCTCTGCGCAAAGTGCCGTTATGATGCCTCCTTTGCGGCTCCAAGAAACTAGCGCGAAACATACGCAACCGGTCTTCGGGGATTTCGGAAGAACAAGAGCCACACCACAAAGAACACCAGCGCGACAAGTATCAACAAGGGAAGCAAGTGGATGACCACGGTGATCACCAAGAGCACAATAATAAGGATCAGTACTAGGACGAGAAGATCTGATAGTACGCTCATTACGTGTTAGAACTGCCGTCAGGAGTAATAACTATTTCTTTATCGCCGGTTAGCACGCGCACGGACACGTCGTTTTCTCCAGCCATTGGTGATCGACACTCCGACCTGCGAGGGAGCATCGCAGACAGCGTGTCTGAATGGCGTGTGATATGGAACTCAACCAAACCTGCGAACGAGTGGAAGAAAAACCCATTCCCATCGTGGAGCGACGTACCTGCGCTTTGGTCGCCGGGCTTCGACCGCCTTAACAACTTGTTTTGCTATGCTCTGCGTGTCTTGCAACTCGCGCTTCACGAGTCGCTCTCCCGCTTCGCGGACGTATCCCATGTGATCTTTATACAGGCCGTTTACGTCCATCCACTCGTATTTTTTCGCCAGGTTTTTCTGATTGAAGCCTGTGTTATAGCCCCCGGGGTTGATGAGAATCACTTTGATGCCAAATGGCTTCAGTTCTGTTCGCAAAGAGGAGGCGACACTTTCGAGGGCAGATTTTGTCATGGCATAGGGTGCGTAAAATGGCATGGGAATAAGGCCTGCCATTGAGCCCATGAACACAATGCGTCCTCCACCCTTTGCGATCATCTGAGGCAGTACTTTCTGCGTCAGTCGCAGCGCTGAAAACACGTTTGTCTCAAACACGGCGCTTATTCGCTGAGGGTCTATTTCTGCCAACGGTCCGGAGTCGCCGATAGCGGCGCTGTTGATTAAGACATCGAGGTCCCACTCGTCGACTTTGTTGACGTCGTTGGCTTCGGTCACATCGAGCTTGTTCACTACGAAGTTCTCGCCAAAAGAGGTCAAAACAGATCGCAATTCATCAACTGAGTTCTCCTTATGAACGGTTGCATAGACTCTATGTCCCCTCTTGAGCAGCATGCACGCCACATCAAGTCCTATGCCCCCTCTGCAGCCCGTTATGAGAATACGTGCCATGATCCCGATCGCCTCTGGTGCTACTATCTCAGCAGCCTGTAATAAGGATATTTGACCTACTGCGGAAGGCGTCGAAACAGTCCACTTCAAGCCAAAGACGCGCCAAAGGGCGATCTGCGCGCGGCGTTTCCGGCGGGCACGATTTCTTGAAAAGCAAGGACATCCGAGTAGCTATTGACCGGTCCCGGGAAAGGATAAAATTCGCACTCGTTGACTAGATAGAGAGATAAACAAAGGGCAAAATTGATTAGTGAGCGTTTTCATTTTACCTTCAGGCTTGCCAGTGGGTGTGCAAGGATGATTTCATCCAGCATGCCTATTCCGCTGAGGCATACCATAACGTGCCAACGCGCCCAGATGGAGGAGCATCGTTAGAAAACGAATAGCCGCGATTCAGTCGCAGAACGCCAGCGGGTCGGCTGGAAAGATCCCTCGGGAATTGGGCCCATGAAGAACATTATTGAAACGTTCAATCTCACGAAGGTGTACAAGGGTAAGATCCGCGCGGTCGATAACCTCAGCATCGCGATCAAAGAAGGCGAAATATTTGGGCTGCTCGGACCAAACGGCGCGGGAAAGACCACCACGATCCGCATGCTCGTGACCTTGACGAAGCCTACCTCGGGTCGTGCTGTCATCGATGGGCTGGACTTGGCCAAAGACGCACGTAAGGTGCGCGAGATTATCGGGTACTCTTCCCAAGAAGCAGGGGTCGACGAGAACGCCACGGGCCGCGAGTACCTGGGGCTCTTTGGGAGCTACTATCACCTCGATGCCCAAACTATCAAGCGCCGGAGCGATGAGGTGCTTGAGCTGATGGAGTTATCGGATGCGGCAGACCGGTTAATCGGCACCTACTCGGGCGGCATGCGAAAACGTCTGGAAATTGCGACCGCGCTCATCAACCAGCCGAAGCTGCTTATTTTCGATGAACCGACGCTCGGGTTAGACGTCCAGACCCGCCTTCGCGTGTGGGATTACATCCGCCAGCTCAAAAAAGAGGACACGACCATTCTCATGACCACGCATTACCTGGAGGAGACCGACAAGCTCTGCGACCGTCTTGCGATCATCGATCACGGGCAGATCGTTGCTATAGGAACACCCGACGAACTGAAGGGCGAGATCCGCGGCGATGTGATCGCCCTCACCCTGCCCCTCCAGGAGCCTGAACAACAGGCAAAGACCATTGAGCAGGCGAAACAGCTCCTCACGCCGCAATCTTATGTAAAAGAGGTCAGAGCGACGAGCGACGGACTCAACGTCTACGTCGATGAAGGGAGCTCCGCGGTGCCTCCGATCCTGCACGTGCTCGAAGGGGCGGGGGTGACGGTGGAGGGCATCACCCTCACGCGCCCGTCACTGGACGATGTTTTCATCAAGTACACGGGCCGAACGCTCCGCGAGGAGAAGGGGACGGCGCGCGGCGCGCTTGGCGGGGTAAAACCGCGAGGAGGGAGGTGACAGGAATGCCGATTATCCGGGACACGTGGTCCTCGCTGCTAAGGCTCCTGCGCACCTTCACGCGCTCCCCCTTTTATGCTTTTATTTACCTGATCCAACCGCTGATATGGCTCTTGCTGTTCACCCAGATTTTCAAAAGCATCACAGCGCTGCCTAATTTTCCGACAAGTAGCTACTTGCAGTTTTTCGCTCCTGGCCTTATTGTGACGCTCGCGGTGTTTAACTCGAACTTTACGGGCTTTGCGCTGCTCAACGACATCAATTTTGGCGTCCTTGAAAAGGTGCTTGTGACGCCTGTCAATCGGTACTCGCTCATCCTGGGCACGGTGCTCTATGTCGCAGTGACGGGGGTGTTGCAGGTGGCGGTCGTGCTAATCATATCGCTGGCCCTTGGTGCGACCATAGCGACCGGCGTCGGCGGCATCTTGGTGACGATCGTCCTCGTCAGCCTCTTGGGGATTGGTCTGACCAGTCTCCTCGGTGCGCTGGCACTCCGCGCGAAGAGGGTCGAGCCACTGATATTCGTCTCCAATCTGATAACACTGCCGCTCATCTTCTTGTCGAGCGCACTGATCCCGGCGAATCTGACCCCTGACTGGGTACAGACCGCCATGAAGTTTAATCCCGTCAACTACGCGGTAGTCGCTGTTCGGCCGCTCTTCCTAAGCGGGTATGACTGGAATGCGATTGGGGTCGGACTGATTGTACTTGGCGCATGGGCCGTGGCGGGAATCGTGATTGCCGAGTTTGCGTTCAGGCGATTCGGCGATTAAAATATGGCTGCACGGTTTCGACGATGAACAAGGTGGCAAAAAGGAAGTTGCAGATAGTCCTTCGCTTAAAATGAGGATTGAAAAGAGGCCGTTCCGGCTAAAGGTGTATCTGCGAGATGCACTCTTAGTATTTTTCGGCTTCAAGTCCCATTAGAGCAAATACGGCAGCGCTTCTCCGCTATACATTATGCTATTTCTGGTGTTGAGTACCTCTATGCACTCAGCTGCGCACTCGCGTGTTCCTCTCGCCCTCTCCGTAGCAGCTGCTCGTTTTTTCGTTTTCTTCGTGCTTGCACGACGTTTTTAAGGCAGTAACTCATGGACTTTTGCGTCGGCTTGTGAACGGGGCCCCGTATATTCCTGCACATCTGCAGGATCAAATCGTCGGACAACCCGACAATTGTTCGGCCACATGCGGATAAAAGTAGAGCCGGAGCCACGAACGTTGGGGGTCTGCGGGACGAAGTAGAGGCGAGCACAGTAATCGCAAGCTTTTCTGCGTCGTGCGTGCACATCACCTGTTTCAATACGTCAATGATTTGGCGCTGCAGTGGCTCTGCAGCACTTTCTGCGTCTAGACACCCACGAGGCCAAGGGATTCCTGCTTGATCAGCTGATTTGGCTTCTTTACGCAAATGCGTCCTCTGTGCAAACCGGCAACGATATATCTGCTATTTGTGTTTAAGCGATCACTCGTTCTCCACTAGGACGCACTTTCGATGAACAGAACAGTGGCTGCCCCTCACTACGCTCACGCAAGGCTCGTCTTACTCATTGTTGCAACAGGGTTTTTTCTCGTCGGCTATGATGTCGGAGCCCTGGTTGTGGCGATTCCGAGTATCGGGCGGGAGTTTTCCGTAAGTACTTCCACTCTTTCGAACATTGTGCTCGCCTACGTACTCGTGTCAGCGATCACGCTCGTTCCATTCGGACGGCTCGCGGATCTCTACGGGCGCAAGCGCCTCTTTGTCGCCGGAGCTGTGATAATAAGCGTTTCGTCGGTCTTTCTGCCAATCGCTCCCTCGTTGATAATACTCATCGCGCTCAGAGCTTTTCTGGGGATTGGCGCTGCTCTCGTGCTCGGCACGGGGGTGGCGTTGCTTACCTCTGTTTTCCCGAAAGGAGCGACAGGAACGAGCATTGGTGTGAGCGCGTCAGCGTACTCACTCGGCGCTCTCGCAGGCCCGCTACTGGGCGGCTTCTTGAGCGACGCCATCGGCTGGCGGAGCATTTTTTTCGTCAATATTCCGCTCGGAATAGCGATCGCGCTATTCGCCCTGTGGCGTCTGACCGAAGACTGGGCCGATGCGCGAGGCGAGCACTTCGACGTGGTCGGTTCGGTGCTTTACGGAGCGACGTTATTGGCGATCGTGCTGGGCATCGATCTCTTCGCCACCCGTGCTGGCGCGCCACTTTTGTTACTGCTGGGAGCCGCCGGACTGGTCGCTTTTTTTGCGTGGGAAGCGCATCAGTCCCAACCGATAATCGACGTGAGCCTGTTCAGGAATCGGGCGTTCGCAGTAGCCGTTCTGGCAGTCCTGTTTTCCCAAGCCGCTGTGTACGGTGTGAACTTTCTTGTGAGTATCTACCTGCAAACAGTTAAAGGACTGAACCCTTTGGAGGCAGGCGTCATCCTCGTTGCTATTCCTACCACCACGATCATCTTCTCACCGCTAACCGGGAAGCTCTCTGACAGGATTGAACCACGAATTTTAACGTCGGCAGGCTTGGGAGTGATTGTGGTGGCATTGCTTTTCTTCAGCACGCTGACCGCCACCACTGCCGTCGGTTTTACGGCAACTTACCTCGTCATTCTCGCGGGCGGAATCGCGCTGTTTATCGCGCCAAACACCAACGCGGCCATGTATGCCATTAAGCGGCGTTTTTACGGCGTCGGCTCAGCGACGCTTGTGACGATGCGTCTCATCGGTCAGACCTTCAGCGTGACGCTAATCGGGGTGGTTTCGTTAAGCTATGTCGCTGAGGTGGAAATCAGCCCTGTCAGGTATCCACAACTTCTGACGAGCATGCACATAACGTTCCTCCTTTTTGCAGCGCTTGGCCTAGTTGGGGTCGCGTGCTCGCTGCTTCGGGGCAAGACGCGCGACAGTCTATAGAAGTAAGCTCCAGCAAGACGCGCCTTCAGAGGCTTCATGGTGCTGCTACAAGCAGCCAGAGATATCTCGAATCAGCGTTTCTTAGTCGCGCGCCTAATCACAACGATTAACTGTTCAGCACCGACTCCGTCCACCACTATGCTAACTGCTGAAAGATAACTCAAACTCTTTTGCTGACGTTGCGCGGCTGCCAAACCACGAGCTATTTGAGATTCACCGCAGCGAAATCTCGCTCCACCATGCACGAACTGACTACAACTACCCGACGATACGGCTGCCCCACACATTCTCAATGCTTGCGGGCCTGCCGACGCACATCTATCAAACGGTTCACGATGGAGCGCTTGCCTTTCTTGTCGTTGTCTCCTCCTCTTACAAAGGTGAAGAAAGAAGTGCAAACAAATCAGAAAACGCCAAATTGAGTGTTAAATCCCCCCGCCTTGACATGGCGGAGGTCTTTTCGAATGCGGCCGAGCAATTAACAGACCAATCACGATTCGGTATCACTCTGCACTGATCGTGAGGCGCAGGTTTCTTAACGCTTTATATGCGCTCTCTTCCAGCCGGTTCTCCCACACGCCGAAGGCCAAGGCGTCAAGCGGCCACCACAGGAGCACCCATGCCCCAATAATCAGACCTTCGCTCAGCAGCCTGATTCCCAAACCCGTATATGCGTCGAACCACAGCGCGAGCCCATTCAACACTATAAAGGCGAGAATCCCCACTCGGAGCGTCCGCAGGCCTTTGTATCGCGCGATGTCCTGTCCCTGTCGCGCGTTCTGTGCCCAGGCTTCAGAGTATTTACTAACCGCTTTCAGCGTCTTCGCCTCCAGATCCGGGGTTATCTGCTCGGCAGGAAGCAGCACTGTTAGTTTAATCTGCTCTGCCGACGGGTGGCTGTACAACTCATCGACGACGTAGTCCATACCTGCCTTGAAACTGTACGGTTCGTAGTAGTCAGAAAACGGCGAAATATCCGGTTCGTCAAAGAGGTGGTTGATGTCATGGAGCCGCAACGTCGTCTCATACACCTTCTTATTATTCATAATAATTCAGTCCTCGTTGCATTGTCAGTACTTTTCCCTTGTCCGTGAGGCTCAGAGTCGGATCAATCAATCATTGCGTCTTCCGGAGACGTTCCTAGCGCAACAAGCGGCTTTTTGAGCGCGCAAATTAGTTAATTTAAAAAATCTTTCACTATTCACATTACATAAAAACCATATGCATTCGCGCTTTCAGGATTATCGTATTCCAACCAAATTGTTGAAAATCGCACCTTTTCCTTGTTGTAATCTAACAATAATCTAAGTCTGGAATTTCTACTCCCCCCGTCGATAAGCGTAGTTCATGAAAGTTGGTAAATCCCATGAAAGCACCAGAGAAGGCTCCACATAACAATGAAGGCTGCACTCTACGCAGTCCCGTGTCTCCTTCCAGTCAAATCCGGAGATCGCAGATTTTATGCTAGTTTCTAAAACCGAAGCGCTAGCCGTGTATTCGTTGCGAACATAACAAGGCAGAACCAATTTTCCATTCGGATCGACGTTGATTACCGCCCAGGGCTTACACTTCCATCTCTTCTCATTAGCTATCACTTTAAAATAACTAATCGAATTAACGAGCGGGTAGCCTTTTTTCTTCATATCAACGAGTTTCCTGGCTATCTCTGCGACTTCGTGAGCTTTGATTGCAAACGCCTCGGCATCGGAGTACTCATGAGCAACGGAGACGGATATTCTGGCACCCAATTCCTTTGCCAACCGCACCATGTCCTCTATCTCATTCAGATTCTCCTCCATAATCGTCGTGTTGATTGTCACAGGAACCCGCTGTGTGGCCGCAGCTACACCCCGTATGGCTTCTTTGAAGCACCCATTAACGCCCCTGATCTCATCATGGGTCTTCTCCAAGCCGTCTAGCGAAACATAGACTACGCCGTTGATGTATGGTGTAATTTCATCTATCCTTGATTTGAGGAGGGTGCCATTGGTTATGAGACTCGTGTGCAGAGGCAGAGAACGAGAATACGCAAGAATCTCGACCAAGTCTTTTCTAAGCAGCGGCTCTCCGCCTTCAAACGCTATCGCACAAACACCAGAATCATAGATCTGCCTTAGAATCGCTTTTTCTTTCTCCAGACTCAAATCTTGGCCGGATCTTTTCCAGAAGGGGCACATTTTACACTTGAGGTTGCAATTGTACGTTAGCTTGTGCCCGCAGAACAGCGGAGCCCTTACTCCCAGCGAGTTAGAGATTAGCCCTCGATATATTCTCAGACCTAGTCGCAACGTTTCTCTGTAGGCGCTTGCGTGATTTTCTGTGTTAGTATATTGGGTTGCCCGTCTCATTTTCTAGGTCATTTGTGTTTGTGGATCTATATAATAGAAACAAACGTGTTTTACTACACCAAAATGTCCGCTTACTAAATAAGGGGTGCCACGTGGGATTTTAACATTTAAAGACGCGATAGCAGTTCTTCTTTTTTTGACTGAAACTCTTTATTCCGTCAGCAGCCCTTGGTCTCGCAGCCGCCCAAGCTTTTCTATTTGTTCAGCTACATCAATGTTCGGCTTTTGCAGAGGTGGTGGCTGACTTGGTTGTGCTACGGGGAGTGGCTGTGGTTGGTATCTCCAAGTAACAAGCAAAGTTTTGTGTCGAAAGATGCCGTGGCGCCACGGATCAAACAGCGATCCATCTAAATCGCCGAGTCGCTGACAGTCGTACTCAGAATCTCAACGCGTGTTCCCTTCGCCTTAGCCAGCTTTCATATTCGCTATCTTTATGAAATGTGATCGTGTACACGCGGTTCCTATCTGATCATGCCCAGCGATCATAACACATTTGCGTCTCTGGCACCTGATTTGCTGATGTTAAGGGGACTTGACATACATTACACACATCTTCGGGAATGTATTTGCTCCAACACTGGGAACAAAGCGACGTTTCAGCCCCCAAATCTTATCTCTTAGTAAGGAAGCATTGAACGCGGGTAAATCGCATGAAAGGAAGAGAATATCATCAGGATGCCTTCGTTGGTGTCGTAGGCAAAAACATTGAAACCGAAGGTGGAGATAAGCTAGGTAAAGCGACGGATGTCTTAATCACTAAGGGGACTAAAGAAATTGTGCTGAAGGTGTCCCAAGGCCTACTGAAGAGTGACATGGTCGTTCCGTGGTCGAAAGCGCTCAAGGTGACAGAAGATACAGTCGTTGTCTCCGACCGATATTACGAAGGCGAAGCTGAAGGCGAAGTAGAACTTCACTAGCGTTTGGCGTCCTTCGCTTTTTTTCCAAAAGCTTATATATCGTTCAACCAAATCAGCAGCGGAGGTGGATTCGTAGTGCGATTGTTCGGTCCGCGTTACGGTAGATTTAGAAGACTTGCCTGGCTTTTTCTGGCAGTGGCAGTAATTCTCTTCATACTGACTTTTCTAGGGATCGCTGGATTAACCTTAGCAGTGCTACAGCCCCTTATTATCCTATTCGTGATACTGTTTGTCATAGTGCTAGTCGTTTCATACATCTGAAATCCAGCAGTTTGGCTAGCATCAATTGCTTGATGACCGCCCTAACAATGGCGCTTCCTTTGAGGGCGGCACAGTATCGACTATTGGAAAGTATCCATGTGTAGTGCCGGTGCTTCTCTCCTATAAAAGATTGCCAAACACGTAGAGAAGAATGACTAGGATAGCCCCTGGACTCCGTGCTATTGTGCTTATGATTAAGGTCACGTGCTCGGGAGACCTGACCACTCAATGTTTATTCAATGCCAGCGAATCGGTATGACCAACACCGAGGACGAAGGCGACGAATGACCGATGGTACAAACGCCGGCAACGAATTGCGCGAACTAGCGACGGAAAATAAGCAATCAAAAAGGCGTTGGGCGCGGGTACAGCGCAGAGAGCTGATAGAGTTCGTGGTCGTCATCAGTATATTGGTAGTCGCCGCCGCGCTAATAGTGTATTTATTGATCTAGCAACACCCTCTTGATCCGCGTGGTATTATGCTACTTGTCTAATCATCTTAGACGATACCCAAATAACGCAGAGCCACGAATATAATTATCAGCACGATAATAAGCCATACTAAGTCCCTGACACCCATATCATCTTACGGGTATTTGGGCTCATATAAAAAGGAGAAAAAAACCAAATCGCTCGTGGCAAGTTTGTTGTGCGCTGAAGGCGAGCGGGAGATAACGAGAAGAAAAGACACGGGAAGATTAGAAGAGTACGGTTAGTCAAAAACAAGAACGAGAAGCGTCGAGCAGAAAAACTACGGAGAGTCAACTCACGCAGGGAGGTTACGACGATGGTGGATATCGGAGATCTAAAAAAGAAGGGCAAAGAAGTTGTTGGTGACGTAGAGAAGAAGAAAAAGGAAATCGAAGGAGAAGTAATTAAGCAAAAGAAGATAGCTGAAGGAGAGGAAGAGAAACGACGTAGGCAGGAAGAAGTCGATACGGACTAATCCATTCGTGGCGTCCG
>Ga0187884_10000262_pt1 | contig 54930 bp, 38 predicted proteins | sample June2016WEW_20_4_FD_132983 | JGI IMG/M metagenome (GOLD analysis project Ga0187884, IMG submission 132983) | Peatland microbial communities from SPRUCE experiment site at the Marcell Experimental Forest, Minnesota, USA - June2016WEW_20_40 | ecosystem: Environmental > Terrestrial > Soil >...
CGGCGAGTATGAGCGGACTTTTCGGCCGACCGAGTTTCGCCATGCTGTCTCCTCCCATTGCCTTTATGGGGGAGACGGTCAACCTGTTTATTTCTTCAATTATTTTCTGTTACGACGGACTAGGTGGTCAGATTCATTACTCAGACTTTCAGCACAAGGGTAACGTGGGCGAGGGGCAATTCCACATCAACTCCAGAACAGTACAAGTTCACCTCGACCACTACCTTCACAAGACGTTGACCTACGATGAGCTTCTGCACCTGCTCACGTGTGACAGCTAGCCGAAGAGGAGCGCTTGCCCAGATTGCCGGGCCGGGCCGGTTTGGGTGGTAGCCCCTTCCTCGCGGGTCTCGACCCGCGCAAGGCGCTGGAGTTTCCTGTCGTTCTCAATCTCAGCCGCAAATGGATTGCTGTTCTGCCAACCGGTCTTGCCGGTGGCTCGGAAGCGTTCCAACCGCCGAATCGTGATTTCGCAATAAACCGGGTCAAGGTCTATCGTGTAGCACCGTCGCCCAAGCATTTCGGAGGCTAGCAACGTTGAGCCGGAGTGGGCGAAGAAGTCCAAAACCAAGTCGCCCGGCTTTGAACTCGCCCGAATGATCCGCTCGCAACTCTTGAGCGGCTTCTGCGCGTAGCAGCCGTTGACGTTTTCCTCCATCCGGTAAAACACCTGCTGAATATCGACCCAAACGTTCCCGGCCCGAATGTTGTCCGACCTGCTCCGTTCGAGGTTTTCGGTCACGACACCATTCACCTCCTTGTAGTAACCACGCAGAATCTTCGGGATGTCCGTGTATTCGGCCTCGACGTTGAAAACCGGCGAGCCTTTGACGTAGTAAAGCAGTTCCTGCCGGACAGCCATCCAGTTCTTCTGCGTTCCATAGCCGCGCTGGTTGCGCATAGTGATGAAAGAGCGTGGGCGAAAGTCCGTCTCGCGCATCATCACCATGAAATCGGGCAGCGGCTGAAAACCTTCATTTTGGTCAGCCCCAATCCAAACGTAGAGCGACGCGTTCTTCGCCAGCACTCGATCAGTGTTCACAATCCAGCGCCTGCACCAATCTACGAACTCGCCGACACTGCGCTTCTCAAAAGCGACCAGGTTGTAGGGCGGGTCATGCAAAGCGAGTTGCGCCGCGTCCCCACGAACCAATTCCTGTACGTTGTTCCATCGGGTTGCGTCCAGACATCCGACGCGGTGTTTGCCACCCGGATCTTCCCAAACCTCGCCCCGTCGCAGCCTGCAATGCCGTTCCAGGACTGCACGAAGTTGCGGCACTTCATCGATTGGAGGCAATGGACTGTTCTGCATCGCTGCTAGGCTACCAGCCTCACGTGCTCACGTAAATATCACCGAATGAACTCCGGCGCGAACCGCGCGGGGCCGAATGGAAAGCAGGTCCGCTTGTCCGGCAGGCCAGTCGACGGTGTCGGGCAGCAGATCGCGGGAGCGCTCCAGCCCGTCCTCCACTTTCGCCTGGATGCTGTCGCCGGGCCGGATTTCCCACTCGTCGAACCACACACGCAGCCCGTCCGCCCGTAACTGCTCCGCCACAGCGCGCGACCGCTTTGTCTTTCACGCTGTGGCTGAGGAAGACATCGTGGGTGAAGTTGTCGGGCATGGCGTCGCATTGTAATCCCGCTCATCCCGAGAAATCCAACCGGCGGGCTAAGGAAGGTCAAAGGTGAAAGAGGAAAGGTAAAAGCCGGAGGAAGAAGAGCCATCTGGCCCTCCTCCGTGACCTTACCCTCCAACCTGGCGCGTGCGGCGAAAGGTAAAAGCCGGAGGTGCGGCCGTCACTCGCTGTTTTCCGGCGCTGCGTGCGCGCTCGGTTGGCCGGGAGCAATGACCGCGAACCCCAAGAGAGCAGCCGCTGTTGTCATCCGCTGGTCGTACGTGACTATGGCCTCGATCTCGGGAGAGACGAGTTGCGCTGCGGCCAAGTGGATCGCGTCAAGGGAGCGCAGGATTCGTGGATCGAGCGCGGCCGCGGCATCGAGCAACGCGTCGTCGAGCCGGATGAGATGCACCCGTCGCAGGAGCAGCCGGGCGCGCCGAAGAGCTGCAGGGCCGAGATGGCGAACCGCGCGCGGCACTTCGGTGCGGGCAAGGCCACACGAGACACGCTCCAGGTGCCCCCGGAGGAAACGCCGCAGCGCCGCCGACTCCGACTCGCGAACAACGAGCTTTACAAGCGCCGAAGAATCGAGATACACGGCCACCGCGGTCCCAAACCGATCCGTAAGCGCGAGGTTATCGCTCGTGCTCCCGCATCTTCGCCAGTCGCCGCGAGGGGCTCTCGACCTCAGGCTTGACGATGAGCGGAGCACCGAGATCGAGAAGATCCCCCTCGGCTGTGGTCAATCGCCCGGACGCCTTGAGCACGTCCAGCAAACCCCTCCGCACTGCCGGTACGAGGAGCGCCACAGGATGGCCCCGCTCCGTCACCTCAAGCGGCTCCCCGTTGCGCACGCGTCGCAATACCGCACTCGCATGCTGCTGCAGCGCGCGCACGCCGATTCGCTCCATGTGCGTCAATGTAGCACATCGGAAGCCTGGCTCAAATCCGCAATGCATCGCTGCCGAGCAGAGGGCAAAGGCGAAAGAGGAAAGGTCAAAGCCGGAAGGGAAGAGCCCTTTGCCTGGCGAACCAGGTTGAAAGCTGCGGCCGGAAAGTGAGAAGCTAAGGCGGGTAGCGACGATGATGAAAGCGACCAACTCGGACGCACTGACCGCCGCCGAACGGCAAGCGCTGGCGCGTTTCAGGTGCCACGTCTGCGGCAATGAAACAGCGAGCAGCGAATTCGTGGACGAAGTGCTCCACGTCGACGGCCGGCGGGTGCTGGTCGAGCACATTCCGGCACAGGTCTGCACGCGCTGCGGCGAGGCGGTATTCTCACACGAGACGACCGAGCGCGTCCGCCAACTCGTGCATGGCGCAGGCTGCCCGACAAAGAGGATCCCGCTGGACGTCTTCCAGCTGGCATAATCGCCCTGCGGCCCGCTCGAACAATCGTATGTCCCATGACCTCTGCGGACTGCCGCGCGTTGATTCCCGATATTGGGCTCGGTTTTCGAGGTCGTCGATTGCGAGCTATGTTTGCGCAAGGAGGTGCCTGAAATGGAACGAGGCGTGATCCTGAAAGGGCGGGTCACCGACGATCGGCACATCGAGCTCGATGAGTCGCTTGGAGAACTCACGGGACCGGTCGAGCTGACGTTGCGGCCGGTACCGAGTGCGGAGGAGGAGCCCGAGGACATTCTTGACTTCCTTGCCAAGCTCCCGCCTGGGACGCGCACCAAACATGACATCGACCGCCAGATCCGGGAGGAGCGTGAGGGCTGGGGCGATCGATGAGCCGGATCTACGTTGACGCCTGCACGATCATCTACCTGGTGGAAGGCGCCCAACCCTTTCAAGCCCGAGCCTGAGCACGCATCGCGCAACTTCGCGCCGTCACCGACGCGGTTGTGTTGACGTCGAGGCTCGCACGCTTGGAATGCCGCACCTCACCGCTTCGCGACAACAACCATTCCTTGCTCGCCGAATATGACGTGTTCTTCGCGCCCGCCGACCTTCAACTCATCGACATCGACTCTGCCGTCATCGAGCGCGCCACCGAGCTGCGGGCTCGCTACCGACTCAAGACGCCGGACGATTCTGTCAATCGGCGTCCAAAACTGACCCCCGATCGGCGTCCAATTTTGACCCTCTAGAGCGGCGCGTTTGAGCGGTAGAGTTCGCCCCGTCGGAGCTGGCGGCGGGCCGTTTTTCCCCCCACTGTCTGGAGGCGGGAAACTGCCCCATCGTGCGGCGCTCCGCCGCCTGACATTACGGAGGGCGTTTCGTTGCGCACGGCAGTTGCGATACAGTCCGGGCCGTAATAGCCGCGCGGGGCTGCCGCGGCGGAGGACCAGCTCAGGGATGACGAGCCAGCGGGGAGAGAGCATATACTTCGACTTCTATGGACTGGGTGTCCGAGTCAACAGCCTTTCCGCCGAGCTGCTGGAAGAGGTACGCAGGGATTTCGCCTACTTCTCCACGGACGGACAGAAAGGAGGGTTGGAGCTTACGCTTCACCTGGAAGCACCATCCTTCGAGTCTCTTCCGCCAGCGCCGGCGGCCTTTTACACCCCCAGGAACGTCTGCTTCCGCGACGGCAAGGTCAGCTACATCGATTATTTCGGCAGGGCCCTCGCCATCCGCAGCAGTAACGGGGAGACATGTGAGGCATACAGCCTCGACCCCGACCTCATCCACGAGATCGCCTATCACTTCCTCCTCTCTTCCGTCGGCCAGTACCTCGACAAGAAGGGCCTCCACCGGATTCACGCCCTCGGCGTCAGCCATCAGGGTCGCGGCATCCTCCTCGTTCTCCCCTCCGGAGGCGGCAAGAGCACCATGGCCCTGACGCTCATGAAGGTCCCGGGGGTCCTGCTCCTGAGCGAGGAAACGCCGCTGATCGATCGGCGGGGCTATGTTCTGCCCTTTCCCTTGCGGCTGGGAGTGCATCCGGATGAAGTGCTCGACGTCCCACCCCAGTACACCCGGATCATCGAGCGCATGGAATTCGACCCGAAGAAGGTCATCGACATCGAAGCCTTTCGGGACAAACTGGGGGAAAGGGTCAAGTCGGAGATCCTCCTGGTCGGAGAGAGGAACCTCGGCGACGTCTCGAGGATCGTGCCCTGTTCGATGCTTCGAACCTTCAAGACGCTGGTGAAGAACATGATCGTCGGGATCGGCATCTACCAGGGCCTCGAGTTCCTCCTCGACAGGAGCGCCTGGGAGATCCTGGGCAAGTTCGGCGTCGTCTCATCCAGGACTTACAACAGCTTGAAGCTCATGTGGCGGGCGAAGGCCTACCGCTTCATTTTGGGACGCGACAGGGAAAAGAACCGACGGACCCTACTCGACTTCCTCGACCGGGAATAGCCTTGAGCAGTTTTCGAGCCAGCCTCTCAACCGTCTTCTGGGCCTTCGGGCGGACCTGGTCAACCAGCTCCCGGTTGACGTCGGGTGTGGTGATATCGGCCCTCTTGCGAAACCTTCTGCCGGCCGTGCTGGTGTTGATCGCCAGGGGCCTGATCAATTCCGTTTCCGCGGCCCTTTCCAGGGGCGATCAGCTCGTCACGACGATCCTGCCGCTCCTCGTTCTGGGTCTGGTCGTTTCCATCGTGGAAGTCCTGAGCCGCAATTTGAGCATCTATTTCAGCGAGCGTCTCCGTGACGAGTTCGACCTGAGCGTTTCCTCGAGCATCCTCGAGCACGCCGCCCGACTGGACTTGGCCTTCTTCGAGGATCCCCGCTTTCAGGACGTCATGGAGAGGGCCAGGCAGAACACGGCCGATCACTTCAGCAGATTCATTACCCAGATCATCGAGGCTGTGGCCAATGCCATCCAGATCATTTCACTGACGGCCATCCTGATCTTCATCGAGCCCTTCGTCACCCTGATCCTCTTTCTCTTCGGGCTGCCCTACATGCTGGTGCACTGGCGGATCGCCAGGCTGCGTTACCGGACCGAGCATTCCCGGACCACGCAGCGCCGCTGGACGAGCTACTATCTCTCGCAGCTCATCGATCGGAACGCGGTGCCCGAGACCCGGCTCCTGGACCTGGCACCCCTCTTCGTCCGGAGGTTCCGGACCCTCATGGCCAAGTTCCGAGACCAGAACCGCCGTCTCCATAGCCGTGGCCTTGCGGCCCGGGCGGTCTTCTCGCTGATGTCGACGGTGGCCTTTTATGGCGCTTTCGCCTGGGTGGCCCACCGGGCCCTCAAGGGCGCTCTGACCATCGGCGACATGGCTGTCTTCGGGGTGGTTGCCGTCCGTCTCCCCAGTACCATCGAGGCGGTCGTCATTGCCGTCACCGACGCCCTCGAGCACGCACTTTACATCTCTAACATGATCGAGTTCCTGAAGGTCGAGCCGAGAATCGTCGACGGCAGAGGCCCGACGCCTTCGACCAGCCGGGGAGGTATGGAAATCAGGAACGTGACCTTCACCTATCCGGGCTCCGCGAAACCGGCCGTGGATGATGTGTCCTTGAACATCAGGCCCGGGGAGACCCTGGCGCTGGTGGGGGAGAATGGGGCCGGAAAGACGACTCTGGTCAAGCTGATGGCCCGATTCTACGACCCCGATCGGGGATCCATCTTCCTCGACGGGACGGACCTGCGGGACCTCCCCCTGGAGTATCTGCGCGGCACCATATCCTTCGTGTTTCAGAGCTTCGGCCGCTTCGAGGCCACTGCCTTGGAGAACATAGCCTTCGGCAACTGGCGCCGGATGCTCAATGACCGCGAGCAGGTGGAGAGGATTGCCCGACTGGCCGGGGTCCACGAGATGGTTTCCGAACTTCGCCACGGCTACGACACTCATCTCGGCCGGATGTTCGGAGAGTCCACCCTTTCCGAGGGCCAGTGGCAGAAGGTGGCCATCGCCAGGGCCCTGGCCAAGGATGCCTCACTACTCATCCTCGATGAGCCCACCTCCAGTCTCGACGCCCGGACCGAATACCAACTCTTCTCGAGATTCCAAGAGATCACCGAGGGAAGGACGAGCATCCTCATCTCTCACCGCTTCTCCACGGTGAGCATCGCCGACCGGATCGTGGTCATGGATGAGGGCCGGATCATCGAGGAAGGGACCCATGAGGAATTGATGCGACTGGCGGGACACTATGCCAGCCTCTACGAGCTGCATCAGCGTAAGCTGTCCTTTCCCCCGCCGGGCGGACGCTGACCGTCCGTGGCATCGAGCATCTTTTCCACCCTCGCAAGCTCTGCAGCCAGGTGGGACGCCGCCGACCGGTAAAGGCTTTGCTCCCGTCGCCCGGGCTTGTCCCGCAGCAGATAATCCCAGACGGCAGGCGGGGGGCTTTCATCTCCGAAGACCTCAGCGTGGCGCGCCCTGAGGAAGAGGGCGTCGGTGACGAACTCACCGGTCGTCAGGAAGAGCCTCACCGCAGCCATCTGACAAAAATTGAGGGTGCGGGAGGAGTGCTCGACTCTCCGTCCAAGATTGAAGGCGAAAAAGGGGAAGAAGATCCGGCACCATTCGGCCAGGTCATCCATCCGGGCTGAATCCTTCATCGCCGCCGGCTCGTCACCGAACAGCATGCGTCCGTACCGCCCGACGTGCTCGGGCAGAAAGGGGAAAGGCGTTCCCCGGAAGGCGAGAGGAACCCTGTAAACCTTTTCAGGCACCAGGGTGATGGAGAAGTGATAGTTTTCCGTCGAGAACTCCCTGCCCCGGAACTCCTTCCGAAGGATGTCGGCCAGGTCCGTGAGCTCGTCCTCGGAAATGCGCTCCGGGAGGAGCATGTCGGCCTGATAGAAGTAGGGATGGCAGTAGGGCGTGGGATAGGCCAGGACGCCGGCGAGCCGGGACTTCAACTCGGGCAGGCCGTTCAGTTTCGAAGCCAGGACGTCGTAGGCCGCTGCATGCAAACCGCTTTCCGCTGGAGTGGGAGTCCTCTTGTCCGCAAGCCGGTACCCCGAGGGTAAGTCGGCAAAGAAATCCTCGGCCCTTCGAAGGACCTCGCAGAAGATGCGCTCCCTGAGCCCCTGCTGCCCGCCCTCCCAGAAACCCCTCTCCTCGAGGCCCGTCAGGAGGTCCTTCATGCCAGGATCGTTGCGGAAGACCCATTCGGCCAGGCCGTGGTCGGTGGATGGTCCGGTTTGTGGTGGAGTCAGCCCCCGGGCGGCCATGAAGTAGGCGGCCTGCTTGACCGCACCCCGGTAAAAGACCCTGTGGTATTGGTTCTCCAACCCGGGCATGGCGAGCAGCAGGTAATCCTGTAGGATGTGCCCCCACCAGCGGTTGAACTCTGGATGCCAGGGCATTCTTCGGGCTGGCAGGTGTAAGGGTTCGGCCCGGCGCACGTCCATTCCTGCCAGAAGGGTCCAGTCCGCCTGGCTCACCAGGATCTCCATGGGTGGCCACCCCCCGGTCAGCCGGGCCAGCTCTCCCGTGGTGGTTATCCGGGCGTCCTCGGGGCTGAGGTAGTAATGGAAGAGGCGCCTGCGCTCCAGCAGATCCGCTACCGCCTCGATCTTCTCCGGAGCCTCCGCCGCCTGGTCGGAAAGGACGACCGTCAGGTCCAGGTCGCTATGTCCGGGGACGAAGGATGGTGATCGGGGGTGCGTGTGCCGAACGTAGACTGCCTCCACACCGGGAAGCTTCATCAGGAGCCGGCCCACGTTCCAGGTTCCTGCCCGGCAGACCCAGCGGAGGAGAAACCCTGGTACCCGATATCTGTGGGCCCGGACGACGGCCCACTGCAACCGGATGCGCAGTCTTTTCCGCCATTCACTCAAGGAGCCGTTCCTTGAAGGCTCGGGTTGATCTCAGGAAGAGGTCTCCGAACTTCTTCGAGGGCTCGATGTGCGTGTTCTCGTGATACTCGTTGAAGCTCGTGATGACGACGTAATCCGGGGGTGGATGGAGCCCGAGGGCTGCTCTCTGCATGCTCTCATAGGTCTTTGTGCCCTGCCGGGTAACGCGGCGGATCGTCTTGTCTCGTCTGGCCTCGGCGGTGAGATGGGAATCGTCGAAACCAGGACATACGGTAAAGATCCTGACCTTGCCATCCTCCTCGCTGAAATCCCGGTAGTTGTCCCGCCAGAGGATCTCCCGGTTCTTTTCCGCGCCCACCTCCAGCGGCGAGTAGAAGCACCAACCCTTGAAGAAATCGGATAGGATCCGCGGCATGAATTTGTTGTAGCGGGCGCCGCCCGTGGCCACCGGGTAGATCCCCCGGCACAGCGCCTCAAGTTCGGGATAGTAGTGGTAAAAGAACCCTTGGAGGGGATCGTTGAAATAGAACCACAGCAAGGGATGATCGGAATGGCGGTGATAGACATCCCTGGACATGAATTCCTGCTTCACCGTCCTGATGGTCTCAAAAAAGATTCGAGGTTCCTCGGTGTCGAAGGCCAGGTTGATGGCAAGCTTCACCGGGTAACCTTTCCCCTCGGTGGTGTCGAAGAGCCTTGTGGTCGCTTCCAACTCCGCCGGGTGCACACCGCGAAAATCCACCTGCCAGTTGACGAGGAAGAAATCCAAACCCGCCCTGACTGCCTGCCGGAGATGCCTCTCTATGACCGAACGGTGGGTTGAGGAGTAGGGCCCTCCGGCTGGATAGTCGGTCACGCCGGCGTGTTCCCGGTTCTCGTTCCAGTGCAATGGCTCGCGGCCGGTCCTGTACCAGGGGTAGTAGTGCGCCCCGAGCTTGGTGCAGACGTGACCGTGTTTCGCCGCTATGGGCGCTCCTGCTCTCCGACGGGGGACCTCCGCCGTTTCCAGGAAAAGCTTCATCAGAGTCGATGCCGTCCTGTCCCATGTGCAAGGTTTCACGATCCTGCGTCCGGCGCGGCCCATCTTCATGGCCAGCTGCGGGTCGGACATCAACCGGTGAATGGCCTGGGCGATGGCCCCCTCGTAGGGTGGGACGAACACGGCTGCCTCCTCGCTGAGGATTTCCGAGTATCCCCCTCCCATGGTGGCGACCACGGGTCTCCCCGCGGCTGCGGCTTCGAGCGGGACCATCCCGAAAGGTTCCCGCACTGGCGTGTAGACACAGCAAGTACACTCACGAAAGAGGCGCTCTCGCGCGGCCATGGATATTTCCCCGGCGAAGACGACCTTTGCTCCGAGACCAAGGCGGTCCGCCATTTCCAGAAGCCTGGGCTTTTCCGGCCCGTCGCCGACCAGGATGAGTTTGTTGGGCGAGTTTGTCAGAGCCATGGCCTTCAGTGCCAGATCGACCCTCTTGTGTTTCCACAGCCGCCCAATGTGCAGCACCTTGTCGAAGTCGGCCGGCGGGCCGATGTCCGCAGGCAGCGAGATGCCCGGGTAGGCCACGGCGTCGGCCTTCTTGCCGTAAATGTTTTCCACGTACCTGCCGGTGGCCCGGCTGTTGACGGCCAGCCTGTCGAACACCGCGTTGGAGTCCACCTTCTCTATGACCTGCAGAAGCACCTCGAGGTCGGAGGGGCGAATGTGGTCGTACTCGAGCTTCGGATAGAAGTGCACTTCGATCTCATTGTCACCAGTCCCTGCGTATTGCCTGAGGTCGTAGATCATCCGGCACGGCTCCGCGGCGAACCAGACAGAAGGCCGTCGTTGAATCATCTGGGTCGGGAAGAGGTAGAGAAAATAGAGGTCGTGCTGCTGGATGTGCTGCTCCCAGATGCGGGGCATGACGACGATCTCATGGAAGAGGCTGAAGCGCTTGTCGTGGGTCTTGGCGTAAGGGAGTTTGACGACCTTCACTTCCCGACCTATCCCGAACTCTCTGAAAAGCGCTCTACTGAAGGACGGTGTGTAGACGGTTAGCCTGGCCACTCCCTGCCAGCGCCTCAGGCACTCCAGCAGATAGATCTCGGATCCCCCGTAGCTGTTGAGCTGGGGGGTCACCACTCCTATGTTCATTCCAGCTCCATGACCCAGGGCATTGGGTGTACTATCTCCTATCCTGCGATTCATCTCGCCACCGCGATCGAGGCGCACGCCGATCTCTTCCTCACCGGGGACGCCGATCTGCCGCGCTGCACCGAAGCGAAAGTCGAGGTGTTGCAGCCGTGAAAGCCCCGGCGCGCCAGCGTCCCCTTTCGTTCGACTCCGCGGGTCCGACGACGCCATCGCGCCCTTACGAGCGGATTTCGCATGTCCCGTGACCTCCACGCACTGCCGCGCCTCTCCGATCGCTGGAGTAACCTCTACCGCGCACTCCGCTCATCCGGGCAACGTCTCACAAGCGGTTGAATTCTTCGATCGCCAACTGCGCCTGCTCGAGAACGATGGCACGCAATGTTCCGAGAGGTATGTCTTCGTTGCCGTGAACGTGTACCGAGGTGAACCGTCGGGTCACCGGATGCCGGAGATAGTAGGCGCTCCCTTTGATCCGCACCACCTCGAAACCCGCCCGTTGCAGCTTGCGCAGGACGATCTTGCCGCTGACCGGGCGCAGGCGTGCGGGCATCTTACCCGCGCGCACGCCGACGACGTGGTGTCGCCGGCTCGATCAGCGAGAGGTACACCCCGCCGGCCTCCGTCCGATCGCTGGGCGGCATTGGGTCGTTGGTGTCGCGCAATACTTCGAGAAACCCCTGCGCCAGTTCGCGCAAGTTAGCGAGGGCTTCTTCCGCGCTGGCTCCGTAGTCCGCGGTATTGTTCAACGTCGGCAGCTTGGCGGTAACCCGTCCGGTCTTCCGATCCGTTTCGAAGGTCACCCGGTACCACCGCATCGAAGGTCTCATCTCAGCGCGCATGATAAAGCCGAGAGGCGGCCGAATACAACCGGGTCAACCGGTCAGTCACGGAAGGGATTTCGCGAAGTGCGCCGGCTTTCCTTCATGGCCGCCTTCAGGTCATCCCACGTTTCTTCGTCTTACCCTTCAACCTGGCGCGTGGCTAATTCTATGTCTTGTGGGATCGGTGCCGCGGAATGGAGCCACGGCCGGCGAGCACGCTTGGAGTTACTTGGTCAACGATAAACGTGCTAGAAGAGGGCCGTGAAATGTGAGGAGGTACTTCCATGAAGCGATCCGTAACGCGGCTCTTTACTGTGACGTTCGACGTCGGGACATCGACGGCATTCACCTGTGCCCTGCTCTTGGCCGCCAGCGTGCATACAGCTGGGGCCGCTGGTGTCGTTGGCACCGGCACGGCGGCCAGTTGCACGGAGCAGGCGTTCGATGCGGCGGCTCGCGGTGGCGGGCTGGTCACCTTCAACTGCGGCGGCCCCGCCACGATTACCTTCACCTCCCAGAAACAGGTCCAAAGCAATGACATAACCATTGATGGCGGCGGTGTGATCACGATCAGCGGTGGGAACAGCGTGAGCATCGCCATCGTGGCCAATCTTGCCAAGTTGACGGTGCAGAACCTGACCTTCGTCGACGGCACCGGCGGTGCCCTTTACAACAACCACGGCACCCTCACCGTCATCAACTGCACCTTCTCCGGCAATAGCGGCGCGATCTTTAACAACTACGCCGCCACCCTTACTACCGTCACCAACAGCACCTTCTCCGGCAACAGCGGCGGCGCCATCTCCAATGAGGCCCCCCTCACTGTCACCAACAGCACCTTCTCCGGCAACAGCGGCAGCGCCATCAGCGCCAGCTCTAGCAGCAACCCCGGCACCCTTACCATCACCAACAGCACCTTCTCCAGCAACAAGGGAACCGCCATCAACTCCTTCGGCGGCACCGTCACCAACAGCACCTTCTCCGGCAACGGCGGCGCCATCTTTAACAGCAACGGCGACCCCCTTACCATCGCCGACAGCACCTTCTCCGGCAATACCGCCAAGGGCGTCGGCGCCATCTCCAACGGCGGCACCCTGACCGTCACCAACAGCACCTTCTCCGGCAATACCGCCACAGGTTCCGTCAACGGCATCGGCGCCATCTCCAACAGCGGCACGCTCACTGTCATCAACAGCACTTTCTCCGGCAATACCGCCACAAGCTACAACGGCGTCGGCGCCATCTCCAACGGCGGCACCCTCACCGTCATCAATAGCACCTTCTCCGGCAATCCCGGGAGCGGATCCTACTCCAGCAGCATTCACAACTCCGGCACACTGACGCTCACCAACACGATCGTTGCCAACACCACGAACGGCGCAAACTGCAGCGGCACGATCACCGATGGCGGGCACAACCTCGACGACGGCGCGACCTGCGGGTTCACGGCGAATGGTTCGTTGAGCAACACCAACCCGCTGCTCGATTCGGGGGGGTTGGCGAGTAACGGTGGGCCGACGCAAACCATCGCGCTGCAAACAGGCAGCCCGGCGATCAATGCCGGGGACGAGTCGGTCTGTTCAGCGCCGCCGGTCAGCAACCTCGACCAGCGCGGCTACGTCCGGCCGGGTGCGGGCGCCACCAGCTGCTCCATCGGCGCGTACGAGGACAACGCGGTCCCAGCATCACCGAACCCGACGCCAACGCCGAGCACCAGCACCTGCATCGGCGACTGCAACGGCGACGGCAGCGTGACCGTTGACGAGATTCTCACGATGGTGAACATCGCCCTCGGCACCGCCCAAACTACGGCGTGCCCGGATGGCGTTCCGAGCGGAGACGAAGTCAACATCAGCCTGATCCTTCAGGCCGTGAACAACGCGCTGAACGGCTGCGGGGGCGGCTGAGGAAATCCCACAAAACCGTACAAATCGGTGATTGCCGCGGGAAGCCTTGTGCCGCAACGGTTTCACGCTAGAAACAAGCGGTTCAGGGGGCGGCCTTGGCCATGATCTCAGCGCGGTTGATAATCCGGAGACTGCAAGGCCTCGGACTTCAGGCCGCAGGCGTCGGGTAATCCCTGCTCATCGGCAAATTCCTGAGTGTCCGAACCCCCGAAGCTCGGAGCCTGAGGTCTGAAGTCTGTTTCGACCCGTGCTCGTCTTGCGAGTCAGTGCACTGAAGGATGCGCCGCTCTGAACGGTTGCGAGGGCCGTTGGCGCGCACCAGTAAAGCGGTGGCCTTACCGCAGAGCCTTCAAGAACTCTTCCTCGGCGATGCGGGCATCAGCAAGGATCTTGCGCAGCGCTGCCGGACGAAGATCTTCACGCGCGTGGTAGTAGACATACACCCAACGACCGTCCGGATGTTCCCACTTTTGGTGGCTGCCCTTCTGCCGGGTCCGAACGAACCCCAGGTGTTGCAGGGCGCGAGCGAACCGCGCCTTGCTGACCGCAGGGAGGCTCACGCGGTCGCCCGCAGCCGCACGACCTCGACGCGGGAGCGTTCGGAGGGCACCGGCTGGCCCGACGCACGCATGTCATCGAGCGCGAATTCGATCAAGCCTTGAATGCGGCGCAGGGCAACTCCGCGTGATTTACCTTGGGCGGTGGCGTGCAGCAGCGGGGCGTGGGCAACCCACCAGCCGTCATTACCGTGCTCCAGCACTACCGTGAACGTGTGCTTCATGCACTGGCGATGCTGCCTCATCGCGCCGCCGCCGTCAACGCGGCGGTCGCCGCTAGAGTTCAGGGAGCAGCAGCGCCGCGCCGGTGGAGGCGGGATTCGTGGTCGGTATCCGGTTCTCGGTGTACGGCTGGCGACCCCTCTTCAATTCTCCCCTTACCAAGGGGAGACAGAGAGGGGTTGTTCCGGCGGCGGCCAAGCCCTCGGCCTCTGAGTCGGACTGAGTACCGGCGACCGACTGCCGCCGACGTCCCTCACGCTTCGTCATCGCCAAAGCGCAGGTCGAGGCCGCTGATCGGATCATGCCGAGCCTGTACGATCTCGCCTCCGGGAAGCTTGCATCGCTTGCCGCCAGCGCCTGTCCGGGACTATCCTGCTGGACGGCACGGAATGGGAAAGAAGGAGCTGCGCAAGAAGATGCGGACCCTGGAGCAACGCATTCGAGAGCATGGCACCAAGATTCTGGCTGAGCGGGCGAAGGCTGAGCCCGACGAAGGGCGCATCCATCACTGGGAGGCTGAGATTCGCGCGTTTCGTGACGGGATCAATCGCGCACGCAAGCGTCTCGGAGAGTGAGAATGAAGAAGAACGTCACCGCAGCGAGGATTCACGACTTGGAGCCTGTCGACAGCGAGCTGGCGGAGTTGGGGGAGGAATGTGCGCGTGTGCTGCTTCTGTTGCAGCGCCTGGCGAAAGCTCGCGCGCAGGGTAAGGACTGCAACGAGATCTTGGGCGAGCTGAGCGCCAGCGTGCTGCACTTGCACGCGCACACGAGGGGCCTGGACGAGCAGATCGACGACTTGGCGTCGGATTGAGAGAGGCCGTTGGTCTCGGGTAGCGTTGCAGCTTGCGGCGCCAGCCGTCGCTGATCGGCAGGCGAAGGATGAGCCTCGGCATCCTTCGCCTGCTACCTCTGTTACTTCAGCTCTTTGCGGCCGTAACCGAGCAGCGCTCGCGCGATGATGAGGTGCTGGATCTCGCCGGTGCCTTCGTAGATATCGGTGATGCGGCAGTCGCGGAACCATTTTTCCACGAGATGCTGGCGCGACGCCCCTATCGGACCGAGGAGCTCGATGCAGCCTTGCGTGATCTCGCGCACCGCCATCCCTGCCTTGGCCTTGCATACCGATGCCTCGGTGTTGTTCTCCTCTTCCTGATCCGCGAGCCACGCCGCGCGCCAAACCGACAGCGTCGCCGCTTCCCACAGCATTTCCAGCCGAATGAATTTCTCCGCCGCCGCCGACTGCAGGTTGAGGGCGCGGCCGTACTCGATCTCGACCCCGGCCTGCTTCAGCGCCTCGCGGGTGAAGTCGAGCGCCGCCTCCGCAATGCCGAGACCCCGCGCCGACACGTTCGGCCGCGTCATGTTGAACGTCTTCATCACCCCGCGGAAGCCCCCGGAGCTTCCCTTGGGGGCCGTGACTTCGCCGCCGAGCAAGTTCTCCCGTGGGATGCGGGAGTCCTCCAGCACCATGGCGGCCGTGTCGTCGGCGCGGATGCCGAGCTTCTTCTCCTTGTGCGTGATGGTGAAACCCGGCGTCCCCTTCTCGATCAGAAATGACTTGATGCCGGCACGGCCGGCCGCCTTGTCGGTAGTCGCCCACACCACGACCCCGTCGCAGCGGCAGCCGGCGGTGACGAAGATTTTCTCACCGTTCAACACCCATTGATCGCCGTCGCGCACCGCGGTCATCTTCACCATGGAGGGGTCCGAGCCGCAGCCCGGTTCGGTGATCGCCATAGCCAGGATGAGATTCCCCCACTTTTTCTTTTGCTCGGGCGTGCCCGTCGCCTCGAGCGCCGAGTTCCCGAGACTCTCCCTCGGCCGCCGCACTCGAACCGAATAGTCTCCCCAGGTCATCGCGTTTTGCATCAGCGTCGTCAGCACGGCCGTGCCCGAATCCTCCGCGGTGCGCTCGCCGGCCACCGTCAACGGGTTCGGAAGTTCCTTCGCTTCCTCCAGCTCTTGGGGCGGAAACTCGTGTTCGTGTTCGTCGTAATAGCGCGCATACTTGCGCGCGATTTCGCCCTCCTTGCGCGCCGCGTTCATTATCATGCGGTCATTTGCGGAAAGTTCGAATTCGATCATCACTGTCTCCTTATGTGTGTCAGTCCTATGCTCACGTGCCCATCCTGACCCGCCGCCGCAATCGGCAATCGGGAAAGTAACCGAGCAAGCACGCGCTACACGCAGGCAATCGCCTCGAGCACGCCCAAGGTGCGGGCGTTCCGGAACCACATCTCCACCGGGTGTTCGCGGATGTAGCCGTGGCCGCCAAGCACCTGCACGCCGTTGTCGGCGATCCACATCGACTTTTCGGCGGCGTAGGTGCGGGCGAAGTGCGCAGCCTTGGTGGCGTCGACGCCATGATCGAGCTGGCTCGCCGCCTTCCACGTCAGCCAGCGGCTGCATTCGGTCTCGATATGCATGTCGGCCAAACGAAACGCAATCGATTGCTTGCGCGCTATCGGCTCATCGAAGGCCACCCGCTCCTTCGCGTAGGGGATGCAATAGTCCAGGACCGCCCGCGAGAGCCCGGTCATGACGGCCGCGACGGCAACACGGGTGTGGTTCAGCAACCGCCGGATGTCGGCGCGCTGTGCTCCTCCCAGGCGATCCGCTTCGGAGACCTCGACGTCTTCGAGCTGGAGCGTCACCGTCGTCAATGCGCGCAGCCCGAGGTTCTTCTCCGGCTCCGAGATCTTCAGCCCCGGCGCGTCGCGGCCGGCGACGAAGGCGTCAAGACCATCGTCACCCTGAGCGACGACCAAGAAGTGGCTGGCCCGGTCGCCCATGGGAACGAAGCACTTCGTGCCCCGCAGGACGAACCCCCGTCCCTTGCGCGCCGCACGGGTCGCCGGCTTGAGCGAATCAAACCCCGGCGACGGCTCGGTTACGGCGAGTGACGCCACATGATACCGCTCGCCACAGAAGAGCGGGAGATAGGTTTGCTTCTGCTCCTCGCTTCCCTGATCGAGGATAGCGTAGGCGAACAACGCCGGCGCGGTCGCTGCCAAGGCGAGAGTGGCGTCGCCGTAGGCCAGCTCTTCCAGCACGATGGCGCTAGTGATCGGTGAGCGCCCGCCGCCAAAGCCCCCGTAGCTTTCCGGGATCTGCGTTGCGGTCAGCCCCAGCTCCCAAGCTTGTGCCAGAAAGTCGTCCGGGATCGCGCCAGCCTCGTCACACTCGCGCGCCTTCGTAAACAGCACCTCGGTGGCGAAGCTGCGCATGCTGTCGCGCGCGGCGATCTGCTCTTCTGTTGGTCCGAAAGAAATCATAATGTCCTCATGTCCTCCTCTGCTGTCTTGGTTGCGTGGGGTGCACCCGCTCCGCTCACGCGTTAGCCGGGAGTCTTGTAGAAATGTGAGGAGTATTCAAGAGGTATGACGCCGGTTTCACGGTGACTTGCCGTGACTGGCGCAAAATGCTTTAAGCAGCCGCAGTTATTCGTGGTCCGGGATCTATCGCGTCGGCTGGTCTGCAGGAGAGAATCGTGAGAGACGTAGCAGTGATCGGGGCCGGCATGACCCGGTTCGGGAAGTTCCTGGAGCGGAGCATGAAGGACCTGGCACGCGAGGCGGTGGAGGAGGCCCTGAAAACTGCTGGCGTGGAGCGGCAAGCGCTCGAAGCCGCCGTCGTGGGCAACGCCATGGCGGGTCTGATCACCGGCCAAGAGTGCATCCGCGGCCAGGTCGTCCTGCGCGAGATGGGCATCGGCGGCATACCCGTGGTGAACACCGAGAATGCCTGCGCCAGCTCGGCAACCGCCTTTCATCTGGCGTGGCTCTACGTTGCCTCCGGCATGTACGATATCGCCCTCGCGCTCGGCATGGAGAAGCTCTACCACGAAGACAAGAAACGCTCGTTCCAGGCGATCGGCAGCGCCGTCGACGTCGAATTCATGCAGCAGCTCCTGGCAGCGATGAAGTCGCAGCCGAAAGCCGAGGGCGAAGGAAAGCCGGGCGAGCCGGGCAAGTCGCGCAGCATGTTCATGGACTTCTACGCCATCTTCGCCCGCGCCCACATGGAGAAGTACGGCACGACGAAGGAGCAGTTCGCCAGGATCGCGGTCAAGAATCACTACAACGGCAGCCTCAATCCGCACGCGCAGTACCAGCACGCGTGCACACTCGAAGAAGTGCTCGCTTCGCCGCTGGTGGCGGAACCGCTGACCCGGCTGATGTGCTCGCCGATCGGTGACGGCGCCGCCGCGGTGATCCTGACGTCCGCCGAAAACGCTTCCCGCTTCACCTCCAAGCCGGTGTACGTGCGCGCCTCGGTGCTTGCGTCCGGCGACGATCCGGAACCCGGGAAGCCGGGCATCACCACGCGCGCGGCGCGCAAGGCCTACGAGATGGCCGGACTCGGTCCCCAGGACATCAATGTCGCCGAGGTGCATGACGCTTCGGCGCCAGCCGAGCTGGTGATCTACGAGGAGCTGGGTTTCTGCCAGCCCGGTGAAGGCGGCAAGCTCATCGATGAGGGCGTGACGGCACTCACCGGCCGATTGCCGGTGAACACGAGCGGGGGCTTGCTCGCCAAAGGTCATCCGGTCGGCGCCACCGGCGTCGCCCAGATATGCGAGGTGTTCTGGCAGCTGCGCGGCGAGGCCGGCAAGCGCCAGGTAGCAAAGGCGAAAGTCGGTTTGACAGAGAATGGTGGTGGTATGGTACGTAATGAAGCGGCGGCGCTCTCGGTGCATATTCTGTCGGTGTGAACGCATCGGAGCGCGGCCAAGAAAGGTGAAAGGAGAGAAGGATGGCGCGAAAGAAGATAGCATTGATCGGAGATCAAAGGAGGAGATAGTCATGCTGAAGAAAATCGGGATCATCGGAGGCGGCTACATCGGGGGCGTGCTCGCCCAGGAGATCGCCCAGCGCAAGCTGGCCAAGGAGGTCGGGGTTGTCGATCCGGCGCCCATTCCCAACCCCAAGGACCCGCCCGACCGCCAGGCGGTCGTCGCGAAGCAGTCCGTGTCCATCGGCAAGGCCCTCGACATCGCGGAAGGCCTGCCTACGATCGGCAGCGACACGCGCCTGGTCGCGTCCAAGGACTTCTCGGCCGTCAAGGGGTCGGAGCTCGTCATCAATACCGCCGGCATCCCGCGCAAGGCGCGTCCCGACGGGACGTACCCGAGCCGCGAGGAGCTGCTCGCCATCAACCTGAAGGTGACCCAGGAGGTCGCGGCCGGCATCAAGCAGTTCTGCCCCGACGCAACAATCATTTCCATCGCGAACCCGCTGGACGCGATCGTGTACGCGCTGGCCAGGGCCCTTAAGCCAGCAAAGAACAAGCTGATGGGCATGGCAGGCCAGCTCGATTCGAGCCGGTACTGCTACTTCGTTGCCGAGGCGGCCAACATCTCGGTCGAGAACGTGAACGCCCTGGTGCTCGGCGGCCACGGAGACGACATGGTCCCGGTGCGCAGCTCGTGCCAGGTGGCCGGCATCCCGGTGAATAAGTTCCTGGACGACGAGAAGCTGAAGGCGATCGAGTCGCGCACCCGCAAGGCGGGCGGCGAGGTGGTCGGCCTGCTGGGCTTCGGGTCGGCCTTCGTGTCGCCGGCTTGGGCCGCACTCGAGATGGCCGAGGCGATCATCTATGACAAGCGCAAGATCATCCCGGTCTGCGTGCTGCTGGAAGGCGAGTACGGGGTGAAGGGCCTGTATATGGGCGTCCCGTGCATCTTGGGCAAGAACGGAATCGAGAAGGTCATCCAGCTGGACCTGACCGAGGAAGAGAAGGCCGCCTTCGCGAAGTCGGCCGCCGGCGTCCGCAAGACCTGCGACGAGGCCGAGGGGATGCTCAAGGGGTAGGACCCTGGCGGGTGATTCCGCTTGCGGATTCGAGATCGACCTGACGCCCGCCGAGAAGGAAGCGTTCAACGCCTCAGTCCAGCACGTGCGAGACCTGGTGCAGGCCACCGAGCCCTTCCTTGCGAGCTAGGGCCTTGGGTCGAAGGCGCCGGTACGAAGCGCTGTTCAACCCACGTTGTGGGGTGAGGAACGGGAGTGGGTCGGCCGGTGCAACAGGTGAAGGTAGCCCCTAGAAGCGCTGCTTCTTGAAGTTGGGGCCGCTTTTCATTTGTTGCGCCGGCCGGCGGCATGCTTGATTAGCGTGCGTGATTGGAGAGAAGTGTAAAGAGCTCGGGCGGCAGGTGAGCGCGAAGATATTCCGAGATTTGCTCGGCCGCTGATGCGGCCGTGAGGAAGGTTGCGGTTGATGAACATTCACGAGTTTCAGGCGAAAGAGGTTATCCGACGCTACGGTGTGGCCGTGCCACGCGGCAAGGTTGCGACCAGCGCCGAAGAAGCCGAGGCAATAGCGCGCGAGTTCGGCTCGGTCTGTGTGGTAAAGGCGCAGATCCATGCTGGCGGCCGCGGCAAAGCCGGCGGCGTCAAGCTGTGCAAGACGCCGGAGGAGGCCCGCGAGTTCGCGCGGGGATTGCTGGGGAAGAAACTGGTCACCCATCAGACCGGCCCGGCCGGCCGCGAAGTGCGCCGCGTCCTGGTTGAAGAAGCCTGCGCCATCGCCCACGAACTCTACCTCGGCTTGGTGATCGACCGCGTTCGCGGCTGGCCCACGCTCATGGCCAGCGCCGAAGGCGGCGTGGAAATCGAGGAAGTGGCGGCGCGCTCGCCGGAGAAAATCCTGCGCGAGCCTATCGACCCGGCGGTGGGTATCCAGGCGTTTCAAGCTCGCAAGATCGCCTTCGGTATCGGCATCCCGAAACAGTCAGTGGGCAAGGCGGTGGCGTTTACCGGCGCTCTGTACCAGGCGTTCGCCCAGTGTGACTGCTCGCTGGCCGAGATCAACCCGCTGGTGCTGACGCAGGCGGGCGACCTGCTGGCTCTCGATGCGAAGATCTCCTTCGATGACAACGGCCTCTTCCGTCACCCAGACATCCGCGAGCTGCGCGACGTCGCCGAGGAAGACCCGAAGGAGACGGAAGCCGCGAAGCACGACCTCAGCTATATCTCACTGGACGGCAACATCGGCTGTATGGTCAACGGCGCCGGCCTGGCGATGTCGACCATGGACATCATCAAGCAATTCGGCGGCGAGCCGGCGAACTTCCTTGACGTCGGCGGCGGCGCCTCCGCCGAGACGGTCACCGCAGCGTTCAAGATCCTGCTCTCGGATGAGAAGGTCCGAGCAGTGTTGGTCAATATATTCGGGGGCATCATGAGGTGCGACGTCATCGCCGGCGGCATCGTCGAAGCCGCGCGCGAAATCCACCTGCAGGTGCCGCTTGTCGTCCGCCTCGAGGGCACGAACGTCGACCTCGGCAAACAGATCCTGGCCGATTCGAAGCTCAATATCGTCTCTGCAACCGACATGGCCGACGCGGCTCGCAAGGTCGTGGCGGCGGCACGGCCGGCCTGAGCGTAGAAATCCACAGATCATGTGGATAACGTGTGGATGAGAGAGCGCTGAGCCCTCTGTCGCAAGGGCTGGCTTGGCTTGCCTGGCTTTCGGGCAACAGCCTCGAACTGAAAATCGTCAGAAATTAGACGATTTGCACCAACTTCTTACAGGATTTACTCATTTCAGGGAAATCCCGTAGTGTCGCTTATCAAAGAAATCGCCGATGTTGATAAGGCACGCGACATCCGCACTCACAGGTTCTGCTTTACGACAACGTCCTTGGTGTTGGCCTGTGTCTGGCGCAGGCTGCCATTGATGAAGAGCTGAACCACTAACGTGTCGCCGGTCACCGGCGTAAGCCTGAAGACCCCATTGGCGTTCTCCTGTGCGCCTTCGAGGAAGTAGATACTAGGCGTGAACCCACTGAGCAGGTGTGTCTGGAAAGCGTCGCCCACCGTTCCAGTAAACGGCAAGCCGAAAATACCCGAATCACCCTGAGTGAAGCACGTGCCCGGAGTCAGCGATGGCACGCAGACATCGAAGCGGACCTCCTCGGTCGGCGGTATCGGTGTTGCCGGCATGGAGCTCGGCGAAGCGCCAGTCGATACCGTGACAGTACTTCCCGGCCCGCTGGTGGTGTCACTTGCCTTTGCGCTATTTGTAGGGGTTATGAACAATTTGACCGTCACATCGCCACCGCTCTCTAGCGTGAACGTACCGGAGTACGGCGGCGGTGCGTTTTCGAAGTAGAAATAAAAGGTTGAACTCGCCGTGAAACTGGTACCTGCCGGAAACGTGTGGCGCACGCCGCCCACATCCAATTCGTTGACTGTGAACGTCGACTGCCCACTCGGGAGCACCTGAAACTGCACCTCCTGGTACAGCGTTGGCGAGGAACCGGTGGTGCCGCAGCCGGCGCCTACAGCGCCGAGGCAGAGGACCGCCACAATCCACAGAAAGCGTTTGCGTCTGTTCATATGAGTTGCTGGAACTTCTGTCAGGATTCACGCGAAGGGTCAAGGAACGCGTTTGCGGGCCGGTGTTCCTGAAGCGTGCCCATCGATGGTAGAGTGGCGATTGTGACGCGTGAGGAGTTCGAAGACCTCGTTCGTGAAGCTCTCGAAGAGCTGCCGGAAGAGTTCGCCGAGCGGCTGGACAACGTTGAGGTCGTCGTCGAAGACGAGCCCGCACCGGAGTTGCTGCGCTCGATGGGCATGGACCCACGGCGCGACACGCTGCTTGGCTTGTACCAGGGCGTGCCGTTGCATAAGCGCGGCAACAGCTATGGCGGCGTTCTGCCCGATAAGATCACGATCTTCTATGGGCCGCTGCTGCGCGTCTGTCGCACACCCGACCGCATTCGCCGGCAGGTGCGTATAACCGTGATCCACGAGATCGGTCATTTCTTCGGGTTGAACGACAAGGCCATCAGGGACCTGGGTTACTGAGGCAACGACACAATCCCTGAATACTAACGGACCTCGATGCTCTCGCGCATCATCGTGAGCATGCTGCCGGGCTCGAACGGCGGAAACAGCGATCCGAGGGCACGCTGCCCGAGGGCACGCTGCCACGCGGCCGGAAGGGCGACGGCAGCGTCGCCCTCCAACCAGGTGCTGACGCGCTCGAGCAAGGATTTAGGTCGGGGGTAAAACGCGAGCGTCACCTCCTGCGCCGGCGCGATTCCGGCCGCTTCCTTGGCTGCCCGTATCGCCGTCATGAATCCGCCCAACTCGTCGACGAGGCCGTTGTCCTTGGCTTGTGCTCCCGTCCACACACGGCCGCGGCCGACGTCATTGACGCGCTCGGCGGAAAGCTTGCGCCCCGTGGCCACCCGGTCGACGAAGATCTGGTAGATGTGGTCCATCTCGGCGATGAGCTTCTCCCGGCCCTCGCTGCTGAGGGGGGTGGTGATATCCTCGATGTCGGCGAACTTTCCACGGCTGATGGTGACGGTAGTAATCCCGAGGCGGGCCAGAAGAGCGCGGATGTTCGGCCGCACCATCACCACGCCGATGGAACCGGTGAGGGTCGCCGGCTGGGCGACGATGCGGTCGGCGCCGGTGCCGATGTAATAGCCGCCGGATGCGGCCACATCCGACATCGAGACGATCAGCGGCTTCTTCTTGCGCGCCTCCTGTGTCGCCCGCCAGACGAGGTCGGAGGCCAAGGCCGAGCCGCCGGGGCTGTCGATGCGGAAAACGATGGCCCGCACCCCATCGTCGTCGGCAGCATCTTTGAGGGCCCGACTGACCGTCTCTGCTCCCATCATCTGGCCTTGCCAGGAGGTGCCGCCTTCACCCGTGGTGATGGCTCCGCTGGCGTACACCACCGCGATCGTCGGACCGGTGTCGAGGCCGAGCGACTTCGGGTCGACCTGGGCGTAATCCTTCATCTGCAGTAGCGGCGTCTGCTCCCCGCCGATCTCGTCGTGCAAGTCCTCGAGATATTTGGTCCCATCGCTGAGGTGTGCGGCTTCGTACTCCGGAGGCGACACCGGCGCCTCATTGATGAGGGCGGTGACCGCCGCCGCATCCAGCCCGCGTGCCTGGGCGAGCGCGGAGATGAACTGGCCGTTGATGCTGTCGAGGAGCGAATCGGCCATCTCGCGGTGTGCGGGCGTCATCTCCTTGTTGGCGATCATGTCGCCGATGGTCTTGTATTCGCGGATTTTCTCGACGTCCATGTGGATGTCGAGCTTGTCCCAGACCCCGCCGAGGAAAAAGTACTCCGCCGCCAGCCCGGTCAGCGCCGCAGTGACATCGGGCGAGAGATAGATTCGATCCGCGGCGCTGGCGAGGTAGTACTCGGCGTTGCCACCGCTGATCTCCTGCTGCAGCAGGGCCAACAGCGGCTTGCCGGATTTCTTGTACTCGAGCAGCGCATCGCGGAGGTCCTGCACCTTGGCCCACCCAATGCCCAGTGAGCCGATTCTCGCGATGACCCCTTTGAGGCGCTGATCCACCTGGGCCTCCCGGATCATCGTAACGACGTCGATCAGCGTGCGTTCTCGGGGGCGCAGAAGCCGACCCACAATATCCTGCGGCGGCGCTTCCGCAAAACGCCCGTTCAAATCGAGAACCAGGTAGCTGTTGTTCGGCACTGTCGGTCCACGCAGCGAGCGGCGGGCGATGAACGCCCCGACGATGACGATGAACAGCAACAACAGGATCCAGCGGGTGCGTCTACGCATGGGGAGCTCCTCCGAAATGGTTCAGTGCTCAATGCTCTACCCTACGTGTACCCGCCTGCCAAGATGAAAGCGGCTAGCGACGACATTAGTCTCTTTTCTCCTGTCGCGTTCAGGGCCGGGAGAGGAAGTGTAGCAGGGACTGGTTGAACTGAACCGGGTCCTGCAGGAAGGCGAAGTGGCTGACCTCGGGTAGAATGAGCTCGCCCGCGCCAGGGATGAGCGCTGCCATATGGTCGGTATCCTCACGCTTGATGGCTTCGTCGTGATCCCCATCGACGATCCAGGTCGGGACCGTTAAGTCCTTCCCGTAGCCCCAACTGCCGCCTCGGCGCTTGCCGCCAACTTCAGCCTGGCCTACTCTCGCGTGCGCGATGTCTGCCGCCCTCCTCACCAGCCTGTTGCATTCCACGGTCAGCATGGCCGTCCCGCTGCTCTTGGCGGCGCTGGGGGAGCTGCTGGCGGAACGCGCAGGGCTCATCAACATCGGGCTGGAAGGGTTCCTGCTGACGGGGGCGTTTGCCGCCATGGCGACCACATATTATACCGCCACACCGCTGCTGGGGTTGCTGGCGGCTTGGGCCGCGGGACTCTTGTTGGCGCTGCTGTTCGCCTACGTCGTGGTGGCCCACAGCGCCAATCAGATCGTCGTCGGCACGGCGCTCAATTTGCTCGCGGTTGGGGTCACGGGGGTCGCCTACCGGGCGCTGTTCGGAGTCACCGGGGCGGCGCTGACCGTGGCCGGTTTTGCAGCGCTCCCGCTGCCCCTCCTATCGTCACTGCCGGTGATTGGTCCGGCGTTCTGCTCACAAACGATCCTCGGGTATCTTGCTTTTGCGCTGGTGCCGGTGATTGCCTTCGGTCTGTACCGAACCATCCCCGGTTTGAAGCTGCGCATGGTGGGCGAAAACGCGGCTGCGGCAGCGGCGCAAGGCGTGGCGGTGCGGTTCACGCAGTGTTTGGCGCTGCTGGGATGCGGTGTCCTGGCGGCCACGGCCGGAGCGTACCTCGCTGTTGCTTACGCCCATACGTTTGTCGAGGGCATGTCGGCGGGGCGCGGCTTCATCGCCCTCGCCATCGTCATCTTCGGCCGCTGGTCGGCCTGGGGTGTGCTCGGCGCATCGCTGTTGTTCGGCCTGGCCACGGCGTTGCAGTTTCACGTGCAGGCTCTCGGCTGGCGCATCCCGTACCAGTTCCTGCTGATGCTGCCGTACGTGTTGACGCTGCTGGTCCTCGCCGGCTACGGCGGCCGCACCAAAGCGCCGGCGGCCCTCGGCGTGCCTCTCGAGTCCGAGTAACGGCACAGCAGCGCCCGTTCCGATCCGGCGCATTTGCCTGCGCATGTTTCCGCGCAAGCAAACCCCCTTTGCTGTGAGGCGGACGCGATGGCCGGCGGCGGCCGGCGGAGGGTCCGATGCCGTATGCAGAAACCGGCGAGACCGACGATTTCGAACTGTGAGCTGAGGGACCTCGCTTCTGGACGCGTGAGTCGCTGCGTCAGGCGGTGGAGCGCGTCCTCGGCCGACAACACTTCATCGTGGTGTCGAACCGCGAACCGTACGCCGGATCGCGGTGCGCCGCAGGCTGGAGATCGAGGGGCGAGGGGAGGTTACCTTATGACGATCCGCGGCCGCGGCTCAGCTGTGGCCGCCGGCGTCGTCGTGCCCGAAGAGCGAGTGCAGGAGCAAGATCACCATGCCGGCGGTGATGCACGAGTCGGCCAGGTTGAACGCCGGCCAGTGATATCCGTGCCAGTGAAAATCGAGGAAGTCCGTCACCTCCCCCGAGGCCATGCGGTCCACCAAATTGCCCAACGCGCCACCGAGAATGGCGCCGAGCGCCAGCAGCAGCCAGCGCTGCCCGGGTTGAATACGGCGCACGAACGCCAGCAGGACGCCGACCGCAATGCACGACACCGCCAGAAAGAAAGGCAATCGCCAGACACGGGCGGCCTGGTTCAAGAGGCCGAAGGCGCCCCCGGCGTTGCGCACGTGGGTGATGTGGAACAGCGAGTCTATCACTGTCACTGATTCGTACAAGGCGAAGCTGTGGCGGATGTACCACTTGGTGAGCTGATCGAGCAGCAGCACCCCCGCCGCCACCGCGAACACAAGCGGGTACTTGCTCATGCGCCGATCGTCCGCATGACCTCGAGGCAGCGCTCGCACAGACCCGGATGCCTGGCGTCACGTCCCACCGCCTCGCTGTAGTTCCAGCAGCGCTCGCACTTGCCTCCACGCGCCCGCTCCACCTTCACCTTGAGATCGCCGAGAACGGGGCTCACGGTATCGTCTCCGAGCCCGTCGGTGAGCTGCACCTGTGAGACGATGAAGAGCGCCGGCAGATCAGCGGCTTCCTGCTCGAGCAGCGGGCGCAAGCCGTCGCCCGCGCTCAGCTGCACCCGCGCGTCGAGCGAGTGGCCGATGAGCCCCGATTGCCGGGTCTCCTCCAAAGCCTTGGTCACCGCCGCACGCACGGCCAGCAGCCGGTCCCACTTGGCGGCCAGTTGCTCATCCTGCCGCGTCGGCTCCGGCATCCCTGCAAGAAAAACGCTCGCGGGCCGCTCTCCGGCCGGCAGATGCGACCAGATCTCGTCGGCGGTGAAGGAGAGGATGGGCGCCATCAGCCGGGTCACCGCCTCCAGGATCACCCACAACGTCGTTTGCGCCGAGCGCCGGCCCGGCGCCCTGGCCGCGGAGCAGTAGAGCCGGTCCTTCACGATGTCGAGATAGAGCGCGCTCAGGTCCACCGCGCAGAAGTTGATCAGCTGCTGCACCACGATATGGAAGCTGAAGCTCTCGTAGGCTTTGCGGGCGCGCGCGGTCAGCTCGGCGGCGCGATGCAAGATCCAACGATCTAGCTCGTGCAACTTGTCGTCGGGCACACGGTCGCGCTGCGGATCGAAATCGTAGAGGTTGCCGAGCAGGAAACGGCAGGTGTTGCGGATCTTACGGTAGGCCTCCAACAACGGCGGCAGCAGCCCCTTCGAGAAGCAGGTGTCGGCGGTGTAGTCGACGGAGGCGAACAGCAGACGCAAGATCTCCGCCCCGTGCGCCTTGATCACCTCGTCCGGGCCGACGACGTTGCCCAGCGACTTCGACATCTTCTTCGCCGTCTCGTCGAGGATCAGCCCGTGCGTCAGCACGCTCCGGTAGGGCGCTTGGCCGCGCACGCCGACCGAGGTCATGAGCGAAACCTGGAACCAGCCGCGGTGCTGATCGACCGCTTCGACGTAGAGATCGGCCGGCCACGCCAGATCGCGACGGCCGCGCAGCACCGCCTCGTGCGAGCAGCCGGCGTCGAACCAGACGTCGAGGATGTTGTCGTCCACATCGAACTCTTCGCCGCCGCACGAACAATGGAAGCCGGCGGGTAGCAGCTCGCGGGCGGAGAGCTCGTACCAGGCATCGGAACCGCGTTCCCCGAAGATCTCCTCTACGTGCCGAATAACATCCGGTGAGAAGGTGAACTCGCCGCAGCCGCGGCAACGAAACGCCGGAATCGGAACGCCCCAGGCCCGCTGGCGCGACAAGCACCAATCCGGACGCGTTTCCATCATGTGGTAGATGCGGTCGCGCCCCCACGGCGGCACCCAGGTGACACGATTGATCTCCGCCAGCGCCGCGGCGCGCATCCCGGCGTGGTCGACGCGCAGGAACCACTGCTCCGTGGCGCGGAAGATCAACGGGCTCTTACAACGCCAGCAGTGCGGATACGAGTGCTGCAGGCGCTCAACGTGCACCAGCGCATCGTGTGCCCGGACCTCTTCGACGATGGCATCGTTGGCCTCGAACACTTGGCGGCCAGCGTACTTTCCGGCCTCGGCGGTGAAGCGGCCGACGGCATCGACCGGTGTGAGCACCGGCAAGCCGTATTTCTGCCCGACGGCGAAGTCCTCGTAGCCATGTCCGGGCGCCGTGTGCACGCAGCCCGTGCCGACATCGGCGGTGACGTGCGATTCGAAAAGCAGTCGGGCCGACCGGTCTATGAACGGGTGGCGGAACACGTCACGCCCATCCAGCGAGGACAGATCGACGGAGATCCGGCGTCCACTCTCCTGCGCTCCAGTGGCGGCGAGGAAAGCATCGACCAGACGCGCCGCGACAACGTAAGCGAAACCGTCTACGTGCACGACCACGTAATCGAGGTGCGGGTTGAGACAGACCGCCAGGTTCGCCGGCAGCGTCCACGGCGTCGTCGTCCAGATCACGGCTGCGAGCTGGCCGTGGTGCTGTGCCAGTTCCGACGCATCATCCGGCCGCACCGCCATCGCCGCCGCCTCGTCTGCCGAGCCGGTGAACGGGAAGCGCACGTAAATCGAGGGTGAGGTGTGGTCTGTATATTCGACCTCGGCTTCCGCCAGTGCCGTCGCACATACCGGGCACCAATGCACCGGCCGCAAGCCGCGGTAGATGAAGCCGCCCTCGACCAGCTGGCGGAATACCCGAATGATTGCCGCTTCATACTCCGGCGCCATCGTCAGGTACGGGCGTTCCCAATCACCCAGTACCCCGAGGCGGCGGAACTCCTCGCGCTGGACGCCAAGATACTTCTCGGCGTAAGCGCGGCAGCGCTGCCGGATGTCGAGCCGGCTCAACTTGCGGCCCTTGCTCCCGAGCTCCTTCGTCACCTGGTGCTCGATCGGCATGCCGTGGCAATCCCAGCCGGGGACGTACGGAGCTTCGAATCCGGCCATCAACTTGGACTTTACAACGATGTCCTTGATGATCTTATTGAGGGCGGTACCGAGATGAACGTGGCCGTTGGCGTACGGTGGACCGTCATGCAGCACGTACTTCGGGCGACCGGCGTTGGCGCGCAAGAGCTGCTGGTAGAGATTGGTTTCCACCCAGCGGGCGACGATCGAGGGCTCGCGCGCCGGCAGGTTGCCACGCATGGGAAAATCCGTCTGCGGCAGGTTGAGTGTGTGCTTGTAGTCCATGGACGTCTGAATGCCGAACCCGTTTTCATAGCAGCAGTCATCCTGACGTTCAAATTCAGGTTGCTGGTCTCTCGCTTTTTCCTTTCGTTGAAACGCACCGTTTGCGAACCAAGTTTCGCCTGATACTGTCCGGCGGCAAGGATTCCCCTCCTTACGAAGGAGGGGTCGGGGAGGTTCTTTCCGACAGCGGCAACCTCTCCCTCTCCTTGGTAAAGGGGGGACCTGGCACGCACTCCGTTATATCGACGTGGTGTCGAGCGAGGGTAGGACGCAGATTAGGACATCACGTCGAGCCATAGGAGCCCCTGGCCCCAGGATTCGAGAGGGAGTAGTCTCTTGTGTAGCGCGAACGCGCGCTCGGGTGACGTTCTGCTTCGTATCGCGGAGGTCAGTGTGGCCAATTACGAGCTTTTGAGTGCACTGGACGCGTCCTTTCTGGGTCTCGAGGACGAGAGCTATCACATGCACGTGGGCGGCGTGATGATCTTCGATGCCGGGCCGTTGCGGACCAGCAGTGGCGGCATCGACATCGGACGCATCCGCAACGCCATTGAAGCGCACCTGCGTTTGGCGCCACGCTTCCGCCAGCGACTGGCCTACATCCCGTACGAGCGTATGCCCATTTGGGTAGACGACGAGCGCTTCCGGATCGCCTACCACGTGCGCCACACCGCGCTGCCGCAGCCCGGCGACGACCGCATGCTGAAGCGGCTCATCGGCCACATTATGTCGCAGCCGCTCGATCGCAAGCGCCCGCTGTGGGAGATGTGGGTGGTGGAAGGCTTGCAGGGTGACCGCTTTGCGCTCATCAGCAAGACCCACCATTGCATGATCGACGGCATTTCGGGCGCCGACGTCATGTCGGTGATCCTGGATCCGAACCCGCATACGGAGAGCGCGCCTCCGCAACCCTGGAAGCCGCGGCCGTATCCAAGTGACGTGACGCTCGTGCTCGACGAGATCCGCCGCCGCGCCGCGCAACCGACCGAAGCGCTGCATGTGGTGCGCGACGCCCTCGGCCATCCCCAGGAGGCGCTGCGCAAGCTGACCGACGCCGCCATTGCCGTAGTGCAAGCGGTCGCGCCGGCCCTCAGCCCGGTGTCGGAGACCCCGATCAATATCGATGTCGGCCCACACCGGCGTTTCGATTGGACCGACATGCGAGTGGCTGACTTGAAGGCCGTGAAGAACGTGCTCGGCGGTACGCTCAACGATGTGGTGCTGGCGACAGTGGCGGGCGCGCTGCGCGTCTTCTTTACACAACGCGGCGTCGATCCGGACGAAATGGAGATTCGAGGCCTCGTCCCAGTGAGCGTCCACACGCAAGACGATCGCGGCCGGTTGGGCAACCGCGTCGCCGAGATGATCGTGCCGCTGCCGGTCAAGCTGCCCACCGCGGTGGCGCGTTTGCGCTTCGTTCAGGAGGCCACCGCCGCCCTGAAGGAATCGCACCAGGCGCTCGGCGCGCAAGTGCTGACCGCGATCAGCGACTGGACCGTCCCCAATCTTCTGGTTCAAGCTGTGCGTCTGGCTTCACGCAGGCGCCCCTACAACCTCATCGTCACCAACGTTCCCGGCCCGCAAATCCCGCTGTATCTGCAGGGCGCTCTGATGCGAACGGCCTACCCGGTGGTGCCGCTGTACGAGAATCTCGGCTTGGTCGTCGGTCTGTTCAGTTACAATGGTGGGCTGTATTGGGGCATCAATGCCGATTGGGAGCAGCTGTCGGATCTGCATGACTTCGTCCTGGCCATCGAATCCTCCTTCCATGAGCTGCAGGACGCCGCGCGCAACGCAGGCGCGCGCGTGGCCTCGGCACGCAAACACCACCGCCGGCCGAAAGCCGCCGCCCATCTGCGCTCGGTACACACCAGCCGGTGAGCCGCTAATACTAAGCGAATCACAGCAGTGCCGCTGCCAGCTCACGCCACTGCTGCACCGGCAGGGCCCGGGGATCGGCGTCCAGCACCTGGATGCAAACGTGGTCGGCGCCGGCATCGTGGTGTGCGCGCACGCGTTTCACCACCGCATCGACGTCGCCCCACGCCACGATGGCGTCCACTAGCCGATCGCTGCCGCCGTTGGCGATGTCGCCGTCGCTGAAGCCCAGCCGCTTCAGGTTGTTCACGTAGTTGGGCAGACCCAGGTAGGTGGCCATGTGCCCGCGCGCGATCTCGCGGGCCTTGCTGGGCGCGGTCTCGAGCACGGCGGCTTGCTCCGGCGCCAGCAGCGGTCCCTTCCCCATGATCTCACGCGCTCGCACCGTGTGCTCGGGAGGAACGAAATACGGGTGGGCGCCGGCGGTGCGCTCGGCCGCCAACTTCAGCATCTTTGGCGCTAACGCCCCGATGACGCGTATCGGCTTAGTGGCGGGAGGCGGGGCGATGCACGGCGCGACATCCATGGCATCGAGGTAGGCGCGCATGGTGCTGAGTGGTTTTTCGTAGCGGTGGCCGCGCACCATCTCAACCATGGGCGCATGGCTCACGCCGATGCCCAGCAGGAAGCGATCGAGGTATGCCTCCGCCAGCGTCTTCTGCGCCGCCGCCATCGTCACGGCGTCACGTGCCCAGATGTTGGCGATCCCGCTGGCGATGACGAGACGGTGTGTGGCCGCTAGCAGCAGTCCCGCGTGCGTAAAGACCTCGCGGCCCATGGCCTCAGGAATCCACAAGGCGCCGTAGCCCAGCGCTTCCACCTCGGCGGCAGCCTCCTGTGCTCGTGCTGCCGGTTGCAGTTCGAGCCCAAAGCTCCAGATTCCGACTCGGCCTATGTTCATCGTTGCTCCCTGAGTTGGTATTTGCTACGCCACGAGTCTATTCGGAATCTGGCGCGGCACAAGGGCCCGAGGTAGCACCGTGATGGCTATCTGTGGAACGACTAGGGTCGAGCCTGGAGCGTGGTAGTCAACTTGTCGATCATCCTGTCGAGCTGCTTGTCATGTTGTCGCAGCAGCTGGGCGCGGTGAATGGCCTTGCTCACGGCGAAGTGGCTCACCCCGAACGCCTGCCCGAGCTCCCGCTGGCTGAGCCCGCAGAGTTCCCAGGCGAGACACAGCGCGGCCGGGCGCGCCCAACTCCCGCGGCTGGCTCCTCGCTGCAGTATCCTGGCGGGGGGCATCGCCGTCGCTCGCGCCACTTGCGTGAGCACGGCCGATAGCGAAGGCCCCGGGCGCAAATTGCGAATGGCAGGAATTTCTGCGCCGCCCCCGGCCTTGAGCACGTGGCGCCACATGCGTTGTACCCACGTCGGAGACCCGAGCAGCGTCTGCCCAACCACCTTTCCCCAGGGGCACTCCACTCCCTGGCGCATTCCTTGGCGCAGAAAGTCGCGATACGCGCGCCTCGCTGCCGCAGGGCGGCGGTCGAATTGCTTTAGAACCGCCGCGGTCGTCAGAAACCCGGGCTGCTGCTGCTTGCCGACGTATGCCGCCGCGCTGCTCCACCGAAATGCGGCGGGGTCGCGCACTTCCCCGACACGAACCGGGTTGAGGTGCACGTACCGGCTCAGCTCGAGGAGGTAGGCATCCTTGTCGACCAGCAGCGCCTTGAAGCGCCCCTGAAACAGGTGGCCGGCGCGGCGGTGGCGCCGATTGAAATCCTGCGTATACACGCCGCTCAGTTGCCGCATGGCGCGGGAGAGGTTTGCCTCGGGCGTTTCGACCAAGAGATGATAGTGGTTGCGCATGAGCACATAGGCGTGCAGCACCAGGCGGTAGCGGCTCGCCATCTCCGCCAGCCGCTCGAGGAAACGCGTCCGGTCCTGGTCATCCCGAAAGATCGGCCGGCGCTCGTTGCCCCGCGCCGTCACATGGTAGCACGCACCCGGAAATGCGATCCGTAGCGGTCGAGCCATGGCGCACTCATATCACAGACGACGCCACTCTTCCAATATCCAGGCTTGACCCCACATGCCGCCTTAGACCGGCGAGGACGCCGGCTTGAAGTGTCCATGACCCGTCCCCGTTACCAAGGGGGACTACAAGGGGTTTCCGACGCTGCACTTCAACCTCCCCTGGCCCCTCCTTCGTAAGGAGGGGAACCCTCGACGAACGGTTCATTGGCAGTAGCGGCCCTTCTTACGGGCTCCGTATCGAGGGGGCACGCCTTGTTCATGATTAATCCCGATCTCTAGCCGCTGCTCGGTGTGATCGACCGCGTCATCATCACCCCGGTGCCAGTGCGGACCTGGCGCTCGATGGATTCGTGGCCTGAGCTCGTCACGGGTAGTCCCTCAGTCTCGGTGGCGCCGGAGCTAAGAGGCTGCTAAGTGTCCTCTCCCGCGCATCACCTCAGCGTGGCAGAGGGTTGGGTGAGGGTGGCAGTGTTCGGCGTGTGACACTCCAAGCCGACCGCCACCAAGACTGGAGCGTTACGGTTACGGCCAAAGATGTTATTGACAAGTGCTGATCGTTCGTAGTAGATGGCTTGCACCAGTACAAGGCGGGGGCTGAGGTGTGAGCGCACGCATGCCCCGGCGGGAGGGGCGAGGCCGTGGAGCAAGGTGCACACGCTGTGACCGTGACCGAGAAAGCGTGCGGCAGAGATGGAAATCAAGGAGTGCGGCGTATGATGTGGTCACCAAGCGATAGCGTGCTGACCAACTCGGAACACTCGGAACTACGTCCCCTATGGCCTTCTTGTGCGACCACCACGATTTTTGCTACGAGCAGTGCTACATGCCCACGGACCCGGCAGCCGACGAGTTCGATCAGAAAACATGCGACGATGAATTTCATACCGCAATGCAAGCTGTCTGTGACCGGCTGAGTGCAATCGAGGCCATATTACCGTCTCCAACGTTGTGCCTTTTACCGCTTCCAAATCCGCTGTGCCTTAGCACTACATGTTATGTCGCATGTAGCGAATTCGCCTCGGTGTGCTATTCAATTGTACGGTCAAGCGCTGGAACGAGCGCATAGCAGTGTAGCCAGCGCACTTCCTGCCAATGCTGTCCCTGATTGTGTCAGGTGGAGACGAAGATATGCCGCGAGAATGTCAAATGATTCGGAAATGCGGATTACGACAGTGTCTCATTGCTGTCGTGGTGCTCATCAGTGCGGCCCGCCACATCGGTGGTGACACGGTGCCGTCGGTGCAGGAGACGCGGCAAGCCACCGCCGACCGGCCGCGGGCTGCGGTGGGAGAATCGGATCGGACTGCAGCCACCGAGGTGCTGGGCATCTTGACGAAGGGCAGCGGTGGGACCAATGCGCGGGCAAGTGAGATCGCGGAATTGAAGGAATACGTAGCGAGGAACCCGCCGTCACATGAGGTTGCAGTCGCGGAGCTTTTGATCGGGCACGCACTGAGCGAGAGCCGCGACGAGACCGAAAGGCAAGAGGCCAAGGAGTACCTTCGTCAGGTCCTGAAGCGGTTCCCGGGCACGCGCGAGTTGCGCCTTGCCGAAGTTGACTTCAGCCTGCTCGAAATGGTTGAGGCGGCTGGAGGACGGCTCACACCACCATCGGATGCGCTGCACACGGCTTGGGGCCGCGTGCGCGATGCCGCAAGTCGTGCGCTTCCCGACTACAGGGCGCTTGATTCGGCAACTGATCCGCTGATGGTGGCAGCGCGCCGGCGGCTAGGCTGGTCGGAGCAGCAGCCGCTCACCGCGGCGGCAGAGATGCGGATCGCGCAGCTTACGATAGGCGTCGAGGGCTTCAAGCAGGCGGAGGGCCTTCTCCACGCACTAGTAACTGAGTATGGAGGAACCCCGTCAGGGAAATGGGCTGAGGGCGTACTTAAGGCGTATGCCGAAAGCGCCGCACATCCACTGGGGACACCGAGGGAGGGTCGGCAATAGCAAGGAAGCAGAGCATGGGGGACGTAGGTCCGAGTGTTCCGAGTTGGAATCAAGAACAGGGTGTTAGGGTCTTGCGTTGCTAGGGTGTTAGGGCGGAAAGGGCAGGTTGTTATGGTGTTAGGGTGTTCGCCTACGCTGCCGATCACCGCCTGCCGAAGCCGCCGAGTCGGGTAGCGTACGGCCGCGTCGGCTTGAGGGTACCCGTGCGTGGGTCGACGGCGAGCCCCAGCGCCTCAAGGGCCTCCACCCCGAGGAGGGGCTCATCACACGGCCCAATCCAGAAAACGGTGACGGTCTCCCGGCGATCGATACGAATCTGCCCAAGCGCCGTAGGCAAGCGCACGCTCTTTCCGTTGGCGAGATGAACCTTCTCTCGCAACGGGCTCGGTTCCATCCCCAGTTGCTTAGCAAGCTCTGGCGGGATGAGGCTGCACGTTGCGCCCGTGTCGACCAAGAACCGGGCTTTCACTTGCCGCCTCGCCCTGACCGTTGCCTCGACGTACACGTGGCCCATATCACGCCTTCTCCAAGTTTGCGCCTAGCCGTCCCTGGCCCGGCAGTCAACTCTTGCACAAGCACCGGCGCAGCTGGGGTGTCAGGGCGGAACCGAGCCGAACAACAAAAAGCTCGCCGTTCCTCCACATCCAGTACGGGACCCACCCGCACGCGCTCGACGGGAATCTCCTGGCCCGCTTGAAAGGGTTGATTACCGCCTTCCCGGCCGTACTTCGGTATGTGACCCTATTGATGTGCTACGCATTGTTCCCGTGACACCTGTGTTGAGAGCGAATTAGTTTGGGTTGACACTTCGACAGATGGGTATTGACAAGGTGACCGTAAACGGTGTAGAGGGCCGGCGCATCTAAGTGACGGGTACCGGATGAGAAGGGGGCTTCGCGTAGGTGACACCGCACGCGCAGGCTGAGCGCCAGCCGCGTGGTGACACGGCGCGCGAAAAGGCGCGCTGGGGCGGCATCGGGGCATGGGTGCTGACGCTCGTCGCGCTGCCGGCGAACCAGGCTTACGCCGGATGCTGGCGTGTGACGCGGGTGGATCCGATCACCCCCACCGGCACGGTGCGGGTCTGCAAGCCGGACGCGAACGGCGGCTGCGGTACGGCGTTGTTCGAGGGTACGCTGGCGCTCGGCGACGCGCGGGACGTCTGCGTTGCCCGGCAGACCCCGGTCTGTCAGGAGTACGACACCAGTCTCAATGCGTACGCGCCGCCTACCCAAGCCGTGTGCGACGGCGCGGACGCCGAGTTGTGATGCGAGGTCAGACGTGAGCCAACCCCCCGCAACGCACGCATCCCGAACCGGTCTTGCAAGCGTCGCGGGGGTCGTCCTGGCAGTGCTGGCGTTGGCCGTGGCTCGTACCAAGGCGGCCACCTACGTCTTCCAGACTCACATCGCCGGTGACAGTGTCACGGTCATGGTGGCGCTGAACGACGTCGCCGCAGGCGACGCGTCAGCGAGTCCCGGGTGTGGAGTTACACCGAGCAATACGCCGACTCGGACGCTGACGGCTACGCCAACTCGGACCGCGACGTCGACCCTTACAAACACACCGACGTGGACCCCAACGGCGACGCCGACTCAGACGCCAACCGACACACCGACGCCGACACCCACGGAGACGCCAACTCAGACATTCACAAACACGCCGACGTGGACCCCAACGAACACGCCGACCGAGACGCTCACGCGCACGCCGACGGATACCCCGACACCGACCTATACGTTCACTTCCACGCCGACCGAGACACCTACCCCGACGTACACCTTCACTTTCACTCCGACCTTCGTCCCTACGGACACGCCGACCTTCACTCCGACCGAGACCCCGCTGCCGACCGACACACCGACCGCGACCTCGACCCCGACTCACACACCGACGAGCACGCCGACGGCGACGCCGCTGCCGGGGCTGGCCACCGGCGCGGTGTTCGACGACAGCACGGCACAGCCGGTGAGCGACGTGCTCGTGTCCGTGCTCGTGCTCGGGGCCGGAGACGGCCAGTCAGGGACGAACACGACCACGAGCACGAACACGAGTTCTGACGGCCATTACACGCTGCCGCCGCTGGAGCCGGGTGACGCGGTCGTCGAGCTGAGCTTGTCCGGCTACACGCGCGCCCTGCGCCACGTGAGCGTCACGACGCACGCGGGCGCGCACGTGCACGATGCCCGTCTGACCCCGCTCGGCCCCAGCACCGCGATCGGCGCGGACGGCGGTACGGTTTCCTCAACGTTCAGCTCACCGGTCACCGGCACACCGGCAAACGGGCTCACCGGCGCACCGATCGACCTGATCATCCCAGCCGGCGCGCTTGCCGATGCGACGTAGATCACCCTCACTCCCCTGAGTCCGCAAGGCCTCATCGCCCCGCTCCCGCTCGGCTGGAGCGTCCTGCTCGGCGTCGACATCGAGTTCCCCTCCCCTGTTGCCACTTCCGGCAACGGGGGAGGGTCAGGGTGGGGGTTGGTGCGCATCGCGCTCACTGCCCTCGGCGCCACCGACCCGCAAACGGTCACGACGGCGATCTGGGACGACGCAGCCCAACAGTGGCGCGCCGGCCCGGCACCGACCGTGACCAGCGATGCGCTAGAAATCGCCCTTCTTGCTCCCGACTCCGAACTCCCGTCGCCCGACTCGCAACTTGCCCTTCTCGTCGCCGACACAACGCCCACCCCGCCGCCGACGCCCGTTGTCGGCGAGGCGCTCCAGGGCGTGGATGCGGCGCAGGTCAGCGCGGACGCCGGCAGTGTCACCGCCGGTGCCGGTGATCCTCACCGGCACCGGCGGCAGCGCTTTCGTGCTGACGCAGGCGCACAGCACCAACCCGCTGCCCAGCGGCACGCTGCTGCAGGTCGATCTGAGCGAGCATTATTCGCTGCGCGACGGCAGTGAGATCACCGGCACGACGGCAACCGAAGAGATCGTGGGCTATCAAATCTCACCGAGCACGAGCACGAACACGAGCACGTCACTTGCCGCCTACTTCCGGCTCGTGCCGAGCCGCGACTACGGCTTGAGCGAGTTGCACGGCGGCCAGGTCGACATCGATCTCAACCTCGCGGAGACGACGGCAGGCAACGTCGCGCTGATCGACAGCAGCGGCGGCACGGTGAACGGGCCGGGCGGGCTGCATCTGGTGGTGCCGCCGAACGCCGCGACCGGCAACACCGTGCTGACGCTTCGTCCAGTGGCGCCGGCATCCCTGCCGGCAGGGGCAGGCAGCCGCACCGATTTCGTCGGCGGGTTCGATCTGGACATCAGCGCCGGCGCGCTCGATCCGCTGGCTGCGTACGACCTCGGGCTCGGGACGACGGTGGCGGACGGGCAGGAGTTTGTGATCGGCCGCGTCGTGCAGGTGGGCGGCCAGAGCGTCCTGCAGCTCGCGGCGCTAGGGGCGAGCAGCGGCGGCGACATCGCCGTCGACGCGTGCCCGGCCGGCTTCGGCGGCTGCCTCGCCGGCCTCAATGGCAGCGGTGAGTACGCCGTGTTCGCACTGCCGGCGGCGACCGCGCTGGTCACCGGTACGGTGGCGGACAGCAGCGGGCCACGCGCCGGCATCGCAGTGACCAGTGATCAGTTGGCAGTTGTCAGTGTAACCGGCGCCAGCGGGCACTACGTGCTGCCCGCGCCGGTAGGTGTCACCTCGACGCTCACCGCGCGTGATGTCACGAACGATCTCTCCGCCACCGCATCGGTGGCACCCGCCACCACCGACGTGGTGACCATCGACCTCCTGCTGCAGTCCTCGCCGCCCCAGGTGGTGCAGATCTCGCCCGCAAACCATGCCAGTCAGGTCGATCGGACAGCCACGGTGACGGTGACGTTCTCGAAGGCGATCGATGCGGCGACGGTGACAGAGGCGTCAGTTCTTCTTCTGCAGACCGACTCACGAGACACGAGCACGACTCACGATATCGCCGTACGGCGATCGTTAAGCACCGACGGCACGGAGCTCGTGATCACGCCGACGGATCTGCTGGCGCCGAATACCGTCTACCAGCTCACGTTGACCTCTGCCATCACCGATGCGCACGGCAACCCGCTACAGGGGTCAGGGGTCAGTGGTCAGGAGTCAGGCGCTTTCGTCAGTGACTTTACAACAGCGGTCATATTCAAGGCCGACGCGCTGCCACCGAATACCCTGCGCATCTCCCTGCCCGACGACGGCAGCGGCAACGTGCCTCCGATCGGCACGGTGGGTCAGGTGTTCGTGTGCGGCGGGGCGAACCTGGCGGCGCCGGGGACCGCCGTCGTGGTGCAGAATGCCACCAGCCAGGTCACGTACACCGCCAGTGCCACCGATGCGAACGGCGTGAGCGGCAGTGATCCTTCGACAAGCTCAGGACAGGCTCTATGCGATGCGCTCTTCGCCGGCCGCTGCGACACCAGCGCGCCGGGCAGCTTCTGTGCCGTGATCGATGCGGCCGTGGGCGACAAAGTGCAGGTGCAAGTCCAGGACGTCCTGCACAACACCGTCACGCTCGACACCGGCAACATGCGTGACGAACGCACCGGCGCCACGGTGATCGACACTACGGGCGGCGTGGTGAGCTTCCCCGCCGACCCGCGCTACCAAGCCTTGATCCCCGACGGTGCGTTCGCGCAGCCCACCATCGTGCAGATCACGCCGATCGCGGCGAACGGCGTAGGCCTCGACCTCGATGATACCACGACCCACCCCGAATTTGCGGCGCTGACCAATCCAGCCCTGGCCGATCACTTAGCCCTGATCGGTGCAGTGCACGTTGACCTGACGCCAGCGGGCACCGTGGCGCAGAAGAACTTCGATGTATCGGTGCCCGCGTCACCTGATGCTGCGGCCACGGATCAGTACCTCGCGGCGCAGACGGTGACGTTCCGCACCAATCCCGACGGCAGCCCGCGCTACGAGTTAACGGCGATCGATACGGCGCACTTCAGCGCGGATGCCTGCGCCAGTGATACAAGCAAGTGCGTGGTGCTCACAAACGACTCGGCGTTCCCTGGCCTGACGCTCGGCGGCACCTTCGGGCTGGTGCGTGCGGCGGACTGTCTCGGCTACGTGGTCGGGTGGGCGACCACGGGCAGTCTGCTGGCGCAAGGGGGCTACGTGGGCGCAGCGCTGTTCGCGCCGGTGTTGCCGTTCTCGATGCTGACGACGGTACCGACCCGCTTCGTGGTTCCGGTGCCGTGCAATCAGCAAGTGAACGTCACCCTGTTTGCGGTCGACGACAGCAATGTCGATACCGGCGCGGGCTGCTCGGCTGGGGACATTCCGGCAACGCCGCTGCCACCACAGGAGTCTGAGGGCATGTGCGAGGTGCCGCCCGACCAGACCTACGTGATGCCCGGCGTGCTGAGCCCGACGCATGCGGCGCCGACGGTGCAGACCACCTCGGTGCAGGACGGCGATGTCGACGTCGACCCGCTGGCGCAGCCGCAGGCGACGTTCGATGGGCCGGTGACGGTGCCGGACGGCTCGGTCACGCTGACCGATGCCAACGGCAATGCCGTGCGCGGGCACGTCGTGGTCGACGGCGCGACGGTGACCTTCGTGCCTGATATCCGGCTGCACTATGGGAGTACCTATACCCTCACACTTGGTGGCGTGCTGAGTCTGACCGGCGATCCGCTGCCGGCGCAGACGATCACCTTCACGACTTTTCAGCCGGTTGTGCTGCAGCACATCGAGAATGTTGATGCGCGCGACGTGGTTTGGCTCAATCCGAACACCTTCCCGCCGAGTGCGAACGTGAGTCCATGCACAGACATGATTGCCGTGGCGGAGGGGGATGCGTTCCAAGCCGACTTCCTCGGTGGCCTGCGGGTCTACGACGTCACCGATCTGTCGACGGCCCCAGCGCCGGTGCAGCTGACGTTCGAGGGCCAGGCGGTCACTTCGGTACCGACGTCGGGAGTAGATCGGGCGCTGAAGTTCACGGCGCAGCCGGCGGTGACCTTGGCGGACGGGAGCAGCTTTCCCGGGCCGTTCCTGATGAGCGTCGACGGGCCGGGTGGGCCGGACCGGTTCGGGGCGTGGCGCTTGTGGGATCTGTCGCAGTGGCCGACGGTCACACCCGCAGTGACGCGGCTGATCAACCTTTCGGACGACGCTCTGGCGAACTTGTCAGGGGCGGACAACCCACTGGCGCCGCCGGATGCAGGCGTGGACATGTCGCAGCTGTACACTTTCGTGCCCAACGACATCGGGATTCCTGAGGACGTGGCATCGTTCGGGACGGAGGTGGCGTACGTGGCCAACGCGCCGAACATCGGGCTGCAGGCGCTGGTACCGAGCCAGATGAACCCGCAGCCGTTGTCCGATCCCCAGGTGCAGGGAACGCTGTACCAGCAGGGCATGACGGTGCGGGCGGTGAGCACGGTGGGCGAAGGTGATCCGAGCCGTTCCTACGTGCTGGCGGTGGAGCAGGGGTATGGCAGGAATCAGATGTTGCTGGTCGATCCGCAGCTTTCCAGCGCGGACCACACGCCGCTGGTCAAGGCGACGTACCCGCTCCCGGGACCAGCGCTGTCGGTCACGGGACTCACGGACTGGCCGGCGCAGCTGATCCCGGGCGACGCAACGAGCACGACGCCGGTAGAGTTGGCCATCGTGCCGTGCGTGGGAACGGGCCTGTGCGTAACGGCGGTGAATCCGGCGCAGGGCAGCTTTGACGATAGTCTGCTGACGCCGGGGCTGGGTGGCGTGAATCAGATCCGCACCCCAGGCGGAGCACCACGCGGCGTGGCGGCCGATCCACAGACGCAGCTCCTGTTTGTGGCGGATGGCACGGCGGGGCTGACGATCATCGATCTGTCGACGCCCGGCGGCAGCCGCGACGACGACGGCGACGGCATCGACGACCGCGTGCTAGGGACCGTGGACCTCGGCGGGGCACAGGCAGAGGCGGTGGCGGTGTGGCGGGACGCAGAGGGGGCGATGGTTGTAGGGGTTGCGACTGGAGGGAATGGCCTCTACGTGGTTCAGGCTCAGCCAGCCACGGCGAGTCAGGCAGCCGCGCCGGGCACGCAACCGTCGGCGTTCAAGGCGGGCAGTTCCTCATCAACGTCGTCCTCGCAGCCGGGCAGCAGTTCCTCACCTCCCGCATGCCAGGTTTCCTTCGCGCCTGATCCAGCACAACATTATGGATACGATAGGATCCCAACCAGACTAGATGATCACATATCACTTGAGAATGATGGCATCACAAGTGTTCAGGTGCTGCTCGCAAGTCCAACGGGTGATACGTACTGGGTTGGGAGCAACCATCCAGAGCTGTTCAGCGTGCTTCCAACGGACCCGCTCCAGCTTAGCGGCGCTCAGACGACCATAACCATTCAGGCACACAGTCCACAGGGCAGTTACAATTCAGCGTTGCTGCAGGTCCACAGGAGAGGGCCAAGCGGGCCGGTCGCACGATCTCTGAACGTCGAGATCTACTCCGAGGTGAGCATCAGTCCGACATACTACCGCGTAAGCGATCCCCGCTACAGTTCCACCCAACCGGCAGCAAACCCTTCTCTCCCCGACGCAACAGCCGGGATGAACGACATTCTAAAGCAGGCGGTTATAACAATCCCCCAGACTCTCGCGGGCAACGACGCTCTTCCTGTCGAGTACGACGACAACGGCAATGGTGCGCTGGACCACTATGTGAACCCACCCGATCCTGAGGTACAAAAGATCCTTGGCGCGCTTTCGACGCGAAATGGTATCGTGTATGTTCACACGATACTCCTACATTATCGCGTCCAGGCCGGCCCTGCACCGGACACAGTTGTCGTTGACTCACTTTCCGATCTGAAAACGGGGGAGACTTTCATCCTCGGGGCGGGTGATGGTACTGGGTTGCCGGTCTCGATCACGGCCATCAATGGCAACCAGCTCACGCTCAGCAAGAGCGTGTCAGTTGGCGATGGCTTTACGCTCTCAACCAGCATAGCCGGCATTAGCGGTATTCCGGAATTCGTGGCGGACGAGGCCGGCGGGCTCGGGGACCCAACGCAACAGATAATCTCAACCATGGTCCACGAGGTACTACACGATCCACCGGGAAACCTGCTCGACGTGAGCGAAAACGATAATGTGATGTATTGGCGCACTCAGGGGCAAATCGGCAACATGCTTCGCTTCCATGGGCAAACGGTCGTCGGGAGCCTGAGCGGCCGGCCGATGACGGGAGCGCAGCCGGAGAATCAATGGAACAAAATAAAACGGTGACAGGCGGGGAACCTGGACGCAACACGGGGTCGCTCGCCGGCACACTCGCGCGTTCCGCGAGGAGTGTGGTCGTAACGTTCGGATCGGCAACCGCGCTGGTGGTGAGCGTAGCAGCCCTAGCCAGCGCGGTTGGCGGGAACAACTTGGTGACTGCGATTAACCAGTATCGCGAGCATCTGGTCAACACGTACGAACAGCGGGGGTTGACTCTGCAGAGCGATCGGGATCGAGTCGCAAAGATTCGTGAACCGGTGTCTAACAACTTGCCTTGTTCCGATAGGGGTGCCTTGCTGGCTGATCTCACGGATCTCGGGCTGTTTCCCACTCGGTCGATCGACACGGGGCACTTTGAGGATGAGGTGGTCGTCGCCATAGAGGCGGCCGCACTGGGCGACGAGTGCGCTGAGGTTCGGAAGAGCGCGTTTTACTACCTATTTCACTATGCGACAGTCCCTCAACTCGCGTCACAAGCTCTGACCATCAAGGCTGCTTTGACAGCGTTCGAATATTCGGATGCCCCGGAACTCCTCGCATTGCTCCCGCTGAGCGACGACGCGCGTTCCGCGTTGCTCGCGAGACCGAAGCTCCCGACTGAGGTGCGTGCCAGATTAGGCGACCGGTCAGCGGAGGCTAGGCTAGTGAAGGAGTTTGCTGAGGCAAGAACATTTCGCGAGAAGCAGGAGGCTGCAGAACGCTTAGGATACGCCGGCACACGACTCTGTGCCGGGACACTCGTGAAGGGGCTCAACTCTACTCTCGTTCAGACAACAGTCCACGGACCGGCATCGATACGGTACGACATCATAGTTGCCCTGGGTCGAATCCACCCAGAAGAGCCACTCCTCACGAGCGAAATACGAAAGATTTATCAGGAGGGGGATAGAAAGTATGGGGGTGCGGAGGCGATTCAAAGCTACTTGGAGCAGGTGGTGGCGTGGGCCAAGCACACGTACGGTGTGGAGCCAGATGGGCCTCCGGCTACACCAATGATCTACGACCGGCACGTGGCCATTCGCTGGTGAGCGACGGTGAGGGAAAGGAAAAAACCCCTTGGGGGACGTAGTTTCGAGTGTTCCGAGTTGGAGGGCAGAGCAGTTGGGAGACGGGAGTTGGGAGACGGGGGACGAAGAAAGTCGGGAGATGGGAGTCGAGGAAGAAGGTCGGGAGTAGGGAGAGAGACGCGGAATGGGAGTTGATGACGGAGGCGACACGCGGGTATCGCGAGCTGATTGCGTGGCAGAAAGCAATGCAGCTCGTGCCGGCGGTGTATCGGCTGGTGAAGCAGCTGCCGGCAGAGGAGCGTTACGCGCTGAGCGACCAGCTGCGACGAGCGGTGGACAAAAGCCCTGGGGTCCATGCGATTCGTCATTCCCGCGGAAGCGGGAATCCACTCCTCCGCCCCACCTGGATGCCCGCTTTCGCGGGCATGACGGTTGCTTCCCAAACTTCCTGTGCCAAGCCGCTGCGACGGGCAGTGGTGTCGATCCCGGCGGAGCCTCCAGAGTCGCAAGCAGAGGTAACAACTCCCATCTCCCGTCTGGTTGGCAGACGCGAAAAAAGTCGGGAGTAGGGAGTCGGGAGACGGGACTGGCAGGTTGTGATGACGAGCTGAGCAGGTGATGAGCAGAAGGGGAACATACGGGATAGCGATAGCCGCAGCGTTGCTGCTGTTGCCGGCGCTGTCGCACGCGCAGCAGACGCCGCTGGCCTCCGGGGAGCTGCTCATCCTGGGCGTGGAGCTCGTTGTCTCGCCCGCGTCGCAGACGGTTCCGAAGAACCAAGCGACCGGGCTCACCACCGCCCTCGTCGATCCCTCAAACCCCACGGCGTCGGTGGCGGATCCGAGCCTCGTGAATCTGGTGGTGAAGGGCGAGCTCAGCGGGCCGGGAATAGGGCAGACGGGAGACGGGAGTTCGGCAACGGGAGTAATAACGGTGACCGCTCCCGCGGGGCAGCTGCTGCCGATTCCGGCGCTGCTCGCTACCGGGAACTACGTGGTCGACAACCTCCGCCTCGAGGATGGCAGCGGCAACGTGCTGATGCCGGCCATGCCCGCCATGGCCACACTCGACGTCATCGACCGCATCATCGTGACCTCGGTCTCGACGCAGCCGCTGTCGCTCGATGAGCTGCAAGATCTCGGCATCGTCCTCGACAGCGCCAACTTCAGCGCCTACCAGTTCACCTTCGGCATCGGCACCGAGTCCAACCAGGTCCCGATCAGCTTCGACGTCGCTTTCCCGAAAGATCAAGCGGCGCTGCCCACGGGCGGAGCCGGGCTGGATTTGCCGGTGACAATCCCCGGCCTGAACATCCCGAATCTGGACCTCCACGGGCTGCCCCAATTGGCGGATCAAAACATCCAGGTCCCGCCGATCCCGGCCGTCATCGTCATTCCCGGCAATATCGCCTTCCTGCACCAGTTTTTCCAAGTGCTTGTCCTGGTTTCCAACGTCGCCCCGGCTGGGAGCCAGCTCGTGGTCACCGGCGCCACGGCGACGATGGTGCTGCCGCCCGGGGCTGACGGCATCGCCCACACCGCGGATGACCCGCTGGCGCCCGCCGAGACGGCGGCCGGTGTCACCACCGATGCCAACGGCAACGCGATCACGAATCTCCTCAACAAGACCACCGGCGCGGCCGACTTCGGGCCGGGCGAGGATGCCAACGGCGAGTTTGACGTTGAAGGCCGCCTCGAAGGCACGTACCAGATCAATGTCACCATCAATGCCCAGCTCCTCGGCCTGCCGATCGGTCCGGTAGCGCTGTCCGGCAGCGCCTTCGGGACCGTGCTGGTGCGCAACCCGAATTTCGCTCTCACCTTCAATCACCCGGACGTGGTGCTTGCCGGCGAAACCTACGCGCTCTACGTGACCATCTATAACACGGGCGGCGCGGACGCGAACTGCGTGACCATGACGCTGGATCCGGCCGACATCAGCGGCGCGACATTGACCAACGCCGGCTTGGCCGGCGGGCAGCCGGCGCCATCCAACCCCTGCCCGGCACCGAGTGGGCCGGGGGTCGTGGTGGTGCCGACGATCAAGCAGAACGACGCGCAGACGGTCGAGTACGATCTGATCGCCCGCAAGAACGGGCAGGTGACCGCGACCGGTTTCACCAGCTCCGATCCGGTCAACGCCGGCTTCATCCTGCGCACGGGAATCGGCGACGATAACATTCCGCTCTCGCCCGACTCGCTGGTGCTGGCGCCGTACGTCAGCGACCTGCCGCCGGACTTCTCCGCCACCGCCATGCGCGTCCTCGGCCTGGCCCACAGCGTGGCCACGACGCCCGCCGGCGCGCCGATCGGGATCGAGGACCGCATCGGTGGCGCGCTCGTCGATCAGCGGGCGGAGCAGCTCACCGAGGCGGGGCTGCGCATCCGCATCGGCGACGTGGCGGTGACCTCGATCGGGGACGTGATGCTGGACTGGCTGGGGAATGACCCCCACCCTGGCCCTCCCCCGTCGCCGGAAGTGGCGACAGGGGAGGGGATCCACTTCGATCCCGGCTTCGATGAGGTGATGCGGGAGACCGACGCCGGGCATGATCTGGAGAGCGCGTGGGCGGGAGTGATCGAAGGAGCGCAGGCAGGGACGCCTGCCGCCACTATCATTGACTATCAGCAGCAGTTTGCGGTGGCGGAGCAGTATCGGCCGAGCTTCGTATCGGTGGCGGCGTCCGGGGACGCGAGCATCGCGATCACCGATGATCACCAGCGGCAGACGGCGGGCGCGTCCGGCGGGGCGACGCTGCAACGCGATGTGCCTGGTGCGGCGCTGCTCGGCTTGACTAGCGGCGAACTGGCCGTGATCGGCAACAGCAGCCAGAGCGCCTTCTATGACGTGACGATCACGGGCACGAACACGAGCACGAACACGAGCATCGGCATCGTGTGGCCGGATGCCACAGGGAATTTGCAGCAGGCGGTCTTCACGGGCGTCGCGTTGGCTGAAGGCGAGACGGCGACGCTGCACATCGTGCCAGGTGGTGAGGCTGCGGTTCTGGAACTCCCTGACACCCAACAGCTAACACCCAACACCCTGTCTTTTAACGCCAACGCGGTGCCGCAGATCGTGGGGGTGCGACAGATTCCGGAGAGCGATCCACTGGAACGGGGCCGGGTGGTGGCGGTGCTCTACGACCGCGACGCCGATACGAGCGCGCTGCAGGCGGTGCTCAACTACGCGGACGGGCAGGGCCCGCTGGCCACGGGGCCGACGCAGAACTCGGTCAAGCGCACCAAGGTGCTGCCCAGCAACCGCATCGTCCTGATCAATTTCTTCTCCTCGGTGTCGCGCTTCTTCCAGTATACACTCACCAGCAGTGGTGTTGCATCACCCGGAGGCACCGGACAGATGCCCGCCAGCTACACGCACGCGGTGGTGCCCGATTTCACCACACCCGTGGGCGGCATCGTCTCCGGCTACGTGCGCAAGGGCACGGGCGCAGCCATTGCGCTGGCGCCGGTGGAGTTGGTCGAGCAGTTCCTCGATGACCTCACGCAACTGCCGATGAGCGTGATCACCGGGCAGACGGTTACGGATGCCACGGGCTACTACCGCTTCGATTTCGTGGGGCAGGACGATGTCGGGCCCTTCGATGTCAGCGCGCAGGATCCGGATACGGGGCAACACGCGCAGCGGTTCGCTTCCATCGCCATGGAGCACCAAGAGATGCGCATCGACCTCCTGATGCTCGGCCTCGGGCGGGTGACGGGAAGCGTGATAAATGCGGCGACGGGTGCGCACGTTGCCAATGCGGCCGTCCACATCCTTAGCCACACCGACGAGAGCCAGATCGATGTCACCAGCGGCGCGGACGGTACTTTCAGCGCCAACAACGTGGCCGTCGGCAACCTGCTGGTGTCAGCCGATGTCACCGACCCCACCACGGGCGCGGTGCGCACGGGCTCGGTGGCGGCCACGCTCGATTCCGCCGGTGCCACGGCCACCGTGAACGTGCTGGTGTTCGCCGAGAGCGGCAGCGTCGCCGGCACCGTCTACGAACAAGAGCCGGCGGGGCTGGCTGCGGTGGGTGCCGGGGTGCTAGTGGCGGTGTTCGACGATACGACGGGCGACCATACCTTCGAGCGCGACGTGCAGACCGACAGTGACGGCCACTTCCGCATCGACGGAGTGCCGCCGGGGGCCATGGTGGTGCAAGCGGTGCGCCAGGAGACGGCGGAGCAGACCGACGTGCACGTCACTGTCACGGCCGGTGTGACCGCCCCGGTCGACCTCATCTTTGCGGGTACGGCGTCGGTGGCCGGCACGGTGTTGTATCCGAACGGGAGCCCGGCGGCGGGGGTGGCGGTGGTCGGCGGCACGACCCTGGTCTATACCGATGGCAACGGCCGCTTCCTCATTCCCGTGATCGGGCTCGGGCACCAACAGATCCAGGCCGGCAATGAGAGCACCGGGGCGGAGGCCACGGTGTACGTCGACATCGGCGCCCCCGGCATCGTCGTCCCAGTCACCATCGTGCTGCCCGGCAGCGGCAGCATCCGCGGCGTGCTGCGCGATGCGAACGGACAGGTACAGGCGGGGGCAGAGGTGTTCCTGTGGTTCGGCACATCCGGCTACCTCAGCACGACCACCGACAGCCAAGGCAATTTCGTCTTCCGCGACGTGCCATTGGGTAGCGATTATACGCTGGCCGCGAGCGCGGCCGATGGCGACGGGCAGCGTGTCGCCATCAGCCTCGACGAGAACGGCCAAGCCCTGGTGCAGGATGTCAGCTTCCGCGGCCTGGGTACGATCACGGGCGTCGTCCTTGATCCCGACGGTATCTCGCCCCGCACGGCCCAGATCGTGGTGAGTTACCAGGACTTCGATGCCTATGGGCAGCTGCAGGATGTCGAGAAGACGGCCGCCAGCGATCAGCTGGTCTCGGCCGGTCCGCCGGGGGCGAGCAGCTGCGGCGCGCTTTGTCCGGATGGGACGACGAACTGTACCGGCCGTTTCACGGTGCAGATCCCCGCGGGCTTTCCGTACCGCGTGCAGGCGCTGAGCCCGTTCAATGGCGATCCCGCCGCGGCCACGGGCACACTGGCGAGCGCCGGTGCGGTGAACGAGCACTGCCTGATCTTAGGAGCGAGCGGCAGTGTGAGCGGCACCGTGTTTCTGGCCAACGGGCAGCTGGCGGCGGGCGTGCCGCTGACCTACCAGGAGGCGGCGTCTGGAGCCCAGCCCAACCGCGGCACAACGACGGATGCGAACGGGCACTACAGCTTCACGCTCCTGCCGCCGCAGCCGTTCCTCATCACCGCCGTCGATCCGGCCAGCGGCGACCGGGGTGTGGCGCGCGGCAGCGTGCTGACCGGCGACGCCACCATCGTCGATCTTAACCTGCTCGGGCAGGGGACGGTGACGGTCACGGTCAAGGCCGGCGACGGCACCCCCGTTGCTGGCGCGCAGGTGCAGCTCACCAGCGGTTCGCCCGTTGCGTTCCTGCTGAACCCATTCCCAACCCTGGTGAGCGGGTCTGATGGCGTCGTCGAGTACGCCGGCGTGCCGGAAGGTGAGTTCTCGGTGACGGCGCAAGATCCGCAGACACTGACCGGCGGGCTGTCGGGCGGCGCGATCGTTGCCGATCAGGCGCACGCCGACATGGTGGTGGTGGTGGGCGCCTCGGGGACGGTGACCGGCACCCTCTACGATGCGACGCACACCAACACGCTGCCGTTTGCGCAGGTGCGGCTGGTGCAGCCTGGCAAGCCGGGCGCCTACGCCACCAGTGATGCCAGTGGCATCTACACCTTCGCCTTCGTGCCGGTGGGCAGCCCGTTCTCGCTCGAGTTCTTCGATCCGCGCACCGGCCGCATCGGGCTGGGCAGCGGCGTGGTGGATTACGACACCGAGGTCGTCACCATCGATCTGCAGTTGCTGCCACAGGGGACGGTGACGGGGACGGTGACGCGCCCGGCGGGCAGTGTGGTGGCCGGCGCGCAGGTGGAGCTCAGCTCAGCACTCCTCGTGCGCCCGGAAGGGCTGAGTCGTGACGTGTCGTTCTTCGGCCCCGGCAAGCTGACGACGACGACCAATCTCACCGGCAGCTATGCCATTGGCGGTGTGCCGCAGGGCGACTGCACGGTGCAGGCGACCGACCGGGTCAGTGGAGCGATGGGCAGCGGTGCCAACGGCACGAGCGCCGATGGTGCGTGTAACATCAGCAGCGAAGGGCAGACGATCACGGTGGACATCACGCTGGCGGGGCGCGGCAGCGTGACCGGAACGGTGTATCGGGCCGACGGCGTGACGCCGGTGGCGTACGCGCCGGTGCAGCTGCGGGCCGGGAGCACCACCCTGAGCGTCGCGAGTGATAAGGACGGGCTCTACACGTTCGCCAGCGTGCCCTTGGGGAGCTTCAGCCTCACCGCGCGCGAGCAGGGCGGCTACGACGGCGGCGCCGCCACGGGGTCGGTAGTCAACGATGGGGATACGGCCGTGGTCAATGTCGTGTTCCAGGGGACCGGCACGATCAGCGGCACGGTCGTCGATACCTTTGGCGACCCGATCACCGCGGCGGCGCAGCTGACGTTGGTGCGCCAGGATCTGAATGCTACCGGTCCGAGCAGCGTGTTGCAGACCAGCTTCGACGGCTTCAGCGACGACAACGGCGACTTCGGCTTCAGCGACATCCCGACGGGAACCTTCACCATCACGGCGAGCGTCACCGACACGCTGGCCGGGAACGTGAGCGGCACGCTGAGCGCCGATGGCCAGGTGGTGAGCGGGCTGGAGATCGTGATTGAGCCCTTCGGCGCGCTCGCGGGCACCGTGCTGCTGAGCGACGGGGTGTCCCCCGCGGTCAACGCCCTCGTGACCGTGATCATGACGAGCGCGCGCACGGGTCAGAGCTTCAGGGCCTTTGGGCTCACCGCAAGTGACGGGAGCTACGTCCTGAACAACCTCCCGCTCGGGAGCTTCAGCCTGACGGCTAACGACTCGGTGAGCCATGGGCTCGGGGTGGCGAGCGGTGCGCTGACGGAGGCAGACGTGACGGTGCCGGTGCCACCGATCGTGCTCGACGACACGGTGCTGGCGGTGCTCGATGTGTCGCCGAGCGCGGGCGCCTCGGGCGTGGCGCTGGATACGCCGGTGGTCGTCACCTTCTCCGAGGCGGTCGATCCGGCCACGGTGACGGCGAGCAGCGTCATCGTGCGCGTGGGCACGGCGGCCCTGGCGGGAACGTTGGCGCTCGGCGCCGGCGACACGCAGGTGACTTTCACGCCGGCCGGTGGATTGCCGCAGTTCAGCAGTATCAGCGTCGAGGTGAACCAGAATATCAACGACACCTTGGGGCGGCCGCTGGTCGCCGTATTCCGCTCCTCGTTCCAAACGGCCGATGTGACGCCGCCGCAGGTCGTGAGCGCGAGCCTGGTGCAGGGGCAGCTCGTCATTCAGTGGAGCAAGCCGATCAACACGGCGGCCGCGGGAACCGTGACCATGCTCGATGTCGGTAACGGCGGCGCCATTGCCGGGACGTTCAGCTACGGCAACGGCAACCGTACGGTGATCTTCAAGCCCAATGCGCTCCTGCCCGACAACGACGTCTTCCAGGTGACAGTTGCGGGGTGGCAGGATGCTGTGGGTAACCTACAGCCGGCGCCGTTCACGGCGACGGTGGGCACTACCGATCACACACCGCCGGTGATTGTCCTCACCAGCAACGTCGCCAACAATACCGCGATCGCTGGACAGACGGTGATCCTGACGGCGGTGTCGCAGGCGGGGACCACGGACGTCAACTTCGTCGACTTCCTGGCGCCGAGCGGGCAGGTGCTCGAGACCGATAACGCGCCGCCGTTTACGCACACTTTCGTGGCTAGCCTGCCGAACACGAGCACGAGCACGATCACGATATTGGCGGCGGCCACGGACTTCGCCGGCAACCGCGCCGACCCGGTGAGCCTGACGATCACGGTGGTGCCGAACAGCCTGCCGGCGGTGGCGATCGTGGCGCCGAGCGACGGGACGCAGATCGGGACGGGACAGACCCTGTCGGTGCTGGTGCAGGCGCACGACAACCTGGCGCTCACGGATGTGGAGCTGGACGTGCGCGGGACGCAGCTCACGAGCACGCAGCTGTTCCACTTCGGTGCCGGGGTCACGGATGGAACCGCGAGCTTCACCGTATTGATTCCGGCGGCGGCGCAGCCCGACGCCAACCTGCAGCTCACGGCGATCGCGCACGATGTCAGCGGTCTGGCCACCGCAACGACGCTGAGCGTGCAGATCGTCGATGCGACGGCGCCGACGGTGCAGATCACCTCGGTAGCCAACAACTTCATCGTCGGCCCGGGCGAGACCATTCCGGTGATCACGGTGCAGGCGGCCGATGCGGTGGGGGTCGCCGAGATCGGCTTCCACACGGAGGGGGCGCTGGCGGTGACAGCCGACCCGGTGCTGTTCGCATCGCCGGCGACAGCGGAAACGGCCACCTTCTCGTTCACGGTGCCGGCGAGCGTGCCGCAGGGGAGCGCGATCACGCTGGTGGCGGAGGCGGTCGACGCCGCGGGCAATGTCGGGACGGCGCCGCGCATCACGCTCACGGTACAGGACAAGACGCCGCCGGCGGTGCAGATCGTGTCACCGCTACCCGGGGCGACGGCGATTGCCGGCGGCCCGGTGGCGGTGGTGGCCAACGCCACCGACAACGTCGCCGTGGCGGCGGTGAACTTCTTCGTCGATGGGCGGCTGGTGACCACGGTGCAGAGCGGTGGCGCCCAGGGCAACTACCGCGCCTCGCTGATCACGCCGCGCGGGGCCGGCAGCACCGTCCTCGGGGCCCAGGCGGTGGACCTGCAGGGGAATGTCTCGACGACCATCGCGACGGTGACCGTGAGCCTGCAGCCCAACCAGATCCCGATTGCGAATGCCGGAGCGGATACCACCGTGCTCACCGGCGTGTGGACGACGGTTGACGGGGGTGCGTCCTATGACCCGGACGGCAACCCGCTGACCTATCGTTGGAGCCTCCTCTCCAAGCCGACGGGCAGCATGACGACGCTGTGGGATGCGACGTCACAGGCGGCGCGCCTGATTCCGGATCTGCCCGGGGCCTACGAATTGACGCTGATCGTCAATGACGGCATCGATGACAGCGCCCTGGTGAGTGTGACGCTGACGGCGCTGGTGGCAACACCAACCAACACGCCGACGCAAACGGCGACCCCGACAGTGACCCCGACACCGACGGATACCGGCACGCCGACCAGCACGCCCACGGTCACCAACACGCCGACAGTTACCCCGACGCCGACGGATACCGGGACGCCGACGAACACGCCGACCATCACCAACACCCCCACGAACACGCCGACCGCAACGGACACGGCGACCCCGACGTTGACCTTCACGCCGAGTCAGACGCCGACCATCACTCCTACCCCAACCGAGACCCCGACGCCGACACTGACTGTCACGCCGAGCAATACACCGACGGAGACGCCGACGCCGACCGAGACCAGCTCGCCGACGAATACGCCGACGCCGACGAACACCGGCACCCCGACCAATACCGCAACCGTGACCAATACGCCGACGGTCACTAACACGCCGACCATTACCGGGACGCCGACGAACACCGGTACACCCACAAACACACCAACGGTGACGGCGACGTTTACGGTGACCGCCACGCCGACGGCGAGCCCGACGCCAACGAACATCACCAAAACGTGGATCGGCGGGAGTGCCGCCAGCCCGCGGAACTGGTCGAACGCCAACAACTGGGGGCCGGCAGGTGTGCCGGGGTCGCCCGACACGGTGCTCATCCCCGCTGCTGCGCCTAATCAGCCGCAGCTGACGGCAAACGTTTCTGTGACAACCGTCGTGATGGACACGACCGCCACGCTCGACACGGCAGGGTACACCCTCAACGCCTCCGGGAGCGTGCTGGGCGGCGTGATCGGAGGCACGGGCACAGTGACGCTGACAGGTTCGAACGTCAGCCTGGGTGGCACGCTGCCCAACGTGAACGTCAATGGCACAACCTCGTGTATCGGCGCCACCGCGATCAACGGGAATCTCAGTGCAAACGGAAACTTTGTCGTGAACGGGCAGACAGTGTCAGTGAGCGGGAACTTCAGCACGGGCGGGTCTGGGTTGCTGACCATGACCAACGCGAGCGACCAAGTGAGCGTCAGCGGGGATGTGACGTTTGCCGGGGGGGACACGAGCGCGACGCTGACCGCGGGGACGCTCCTGGTGGGCGGCAACTTCAGCCAGGCGTACGCATGGCCTGGGAGGGCCACGGCGTTTGTGGCATCGGGCACGCATACGGTGGTGTTCAACGGCAGCGGCACCACGCCGCAGGCGGTGAGTTTAAACGATCCTGGGCTGGGGTACTCGCGGTTCCAGAACGTGCAGTTTGCCAACCCAGGGGGCGTGACGTTAACGACGAGTGCGGCGGTGAACGGCACGGCCACGATCGCGGCGGGGACGGTGACG
>Ga0187884_10000264_pt1 | contig 54675 bp, 44 predicted proteins | sample June2016WEW_20_4_FD_132983 | JGI IMG/M metagenome (GOLD analysis project Ga0187884, IMG submission 132983) | Peatland microbial communities from SPRUCE experiment site at the Marcell Experimental Forest, Minnesota, USA - June2016WEW_20_40 | ecosystem: Environmental > Terrestrial > Soil >...
ACCCTTTCAAGTGGGTGAAGACCGCGGACGAGATTCTGACGAAGATTGCCCGCTTCTGCGCTGACACCGTGGCTCGCCATGGCTAGTCGCTTATTACGCGAATTTAGGTTACGGCCGACTAGTTTGAATCACAGCACACCCGCCGTGCGTTTGCTCGCCAGTGGTCCTGTGCTAGAAGAGCCGTAAGGAGCCAGATCAGTGGGCAGCGTGCCCCTTCGCACGTCCTGTGGCCGGAGAGTCCTTACAGAAACTAAAACAGGCGATGTTCGCGAGGGGGCATGAGTTGCCTCACGCCCCCTCGCTTCTCGCTTTCAACGATCCGTTACTGATTCAGATCTTCCCTTGCAGGAAGAATGCAATCACCAGCGCGTAAATCACCAACGCTTCCATGAAGGCGATGCCGATGATCATCGGGGTCTGGATACGGTCGGCGGCGTTGGGATTGCGGCCGATCGCTTCCATGGCAGACGCGACGGCGCGGCCTTGCCCCAACCCGGGGCCGATCGCCGCGACGCCAATCGCCAGCCCGGCAGCTAGCGCCACCAGTCCACGGTTGATATCGCCACCGCCACCGGCGGCCTGTGCGAATGCCGGACTGTACGCCAACAGCATGGCGACGAAGGCGACGCCCGCCATCAGCCATCGATTGCGCATATTCTGGTCCTCCTTTCGTGAGATTTGAGAGACCGCTGCGCCACGCCTTCTCCTCATCCTCGCCACTCCTCGGCCGCGTGTTCTCTCAGTGACTTAATGCTGCAATTTGTGCGGTCGCCTCGTGCGGGGCGTGCTCCTCGTGCTCTTCCAACGCCAGCGCCAGGTACGCGATGCTCAGGATGGTGAAGACGAAGGCCTGAATCAACGACACAAAAGCCCCGAGCGCATAGAACACAACGGGGATGACCAGCTTCGTCAGATCCGTGAAGATCTCCAGCACCATGTGGTCGCCGGTCATGTTGCCGAACAGACGGAGGGACAACGAGACCGGCCGCACGAAGTTGTCGATCAGCTCCAGCGGCAGCATCAGGAACACCAGCCACCAAATCGGACCGAGGAAGTGCTTGAGATAGGCGACGCCTTTCTCCCGCAGGCCGTAGTAGTTGTACAGCACAAACGACGTCACCCCAAGCGCGAAGGTCACGTTGAAGTTGCTCGTCGGTGGCGCAAAGCCCGGCAGCAGTCCGGTCAGATTGGCAGCCAGAATGAACAGGAAGAAGGTGGCGTAGACATGGACATAGCGCCGCCCCTTGTGGCCGAGGATGCCCTCGATGAAGGTGATGAACCACTCGACGAAGATCTCCAAGGTGTTGCGCGCCGTCAGCGTGCCGTCCGGCACCACCGGATCCTCCGCGGCCCGCATCTGCCGGAGCCCGACTAGGGCCCACACCAGTAGCGCGGCCATCACCAGCAACGCCGTCGCCGTGTGCGGCGGCAACTGGTCAAGCCCGGGAATAATAGTGACCCAATAAAACGCGTGGTGTTCCACTTCAACGAACCCCTTTTCTTCGCCACTCGTCGCGCAGCACTTCGAGCACGCAAGCGACCAACAGCAGCGTAACCCCGACGGCGAAACTCATCCCCTCGATGGGAACGCGCCAGAACAGCAATCCCAGCAGACCCAGGAAGAGGGTGAACTTGAGCAGCATCGCGGCAACCGCGACCGCCTTGCGACCCCGCCGGCTCGGCTCCTTCGCCATCGGCAACAGCAGGTTGCTGATCACACGCAGCAGATAGAAGTTCGCCCCCATGACCGCACCGCCGAGCAAGAGGCTCCCCGGCTCGCCGATGTGGGTGGCATACGATAGGCCGCCCGTGGCCCCGAGGAGGCCCACGTGCAGCTTGGTGATCCGTGTGAGGTCAACCGCCATTGCTCGACTGCGAACTAAACCGCTTCAGCATCCAAAGCAACCGGTACAGCGCGCCTCCCATTCCTGCCAGAGTGAGCAACAAGGTAAACAGCGGTGCCGTGTGAAGCCAACCATCCAAGTAGTACCCCGCGATCACGCCCGCAACCACGATGCCGGCGAACTCGAATCCCAGGGCTGCAAACCGCCCCGCCCTGACGATCCCACTCTCACGCTGTCTCTGCTCCGTGACCGTCGCTCCGCCGCTCACGCCAGGGCCGAGAGCACTTTCCGGGCCGCGCGCACGGTCTCGTCAATGTCCGCCTCGCTATGTGCGAGCGAGATGAAGGCGGCCTCAAACTGAGAGGGCGGCAAATACACCCCCTGCCCGAGCATGCCACGGAACCAACGCGCGAACATGTCGGTGTCCGCGCTCCGGGCGCTGCGCGCGTCGCGCACCGCAGTGACGCCGAAGAAAAGCGTCCACATCGAGCCCACCCGATTCAGGCACCCTGGTAGGCGCGCCGCCGCCAGCGCCTCCCGCAAACCCGACTCCAGCCGCGCGCCGAGTTCCTCCAGCCGTTCATAGACACTGGGCTTAGATAGCATCTCGATTGTCTCCAGGCCTGCCGCAACCGCCAACGGGTTTCCCGAGAGCGTCCCTGCCTGATAGACGGGCCCGAGAGGCGCCAGTTGCTCCATCACCGCGCGCGAGCCACCGAACGCGGCTAGCGGGAGCCCACCGCCAATGATTTTCCCCAGACACGTAAGGTCCGGCTCGACCCCGAACTGTTTCTGCACGCCACCGTAACCTAAACGAAAGCCGGTGATCACCTCGTCTAGGATCAGCAACGACCCATTCTCGCGCGTGAGGTGGCGCAGCGCCTGCAGAAAGCCGTCCTCCAGCCGGATAACGCCCATGTTCCCCACCACCGGCTCGATAATCACGGCAGCGATGTTGTGCCCCTCGGCAGTGAAGTACGCCTCCACCGCCGCGGCATCGTTCAGCTCCGCCACCAACGTCTGGCTGGCAATCGCCTCCGGCACGCCGGCACTGTCAGGCACGCCGAACGTCGCCGCGCCAGAGCCGGCCCGCACCAGCAGCGCGTCTGTATGGCCGTGATAGCAGCCGGCAAACTTGACGATCTTCGCGCGCCCGCTAAACGCCCGCGCCAGACGGATGGCACTCATCGCCGCCTCTGTCCCCGAACTCACGAGGCGCACCATCTCCATCGAGGGGATCGCCGTCGTGAGTACCTGCGCCAGCTCGACCTCGCGTGCCGTCGGCGCACCGAAGCTCGTGCCATCGTGCATCGCGTTGCGCACAGCCGTGAGCACCTTAGGATGCGCATGGCCCAAGATCATCGGACCCCAGGAACCCACATAATCGACGTAGGCGCGCCCGTCCGCATCCCAGACGTTGCAGCCCCTGGCCCGTTGGATGAACAGGGGATTGCCGCCCACGGCGCGCCAGGCACGAACTGGGCTGTTCACGCCGCCGGGGATCAGCCGACTGGCACGCTCGAACAAGGAAGCAGATAGACTCCGTGAGGGCATGGGAGCGGGCGAGAGTGAAGGTTTCGGTACCACTCCGTGCCCCGGTCAGTCAAGGCAGCCCCACGGCTCACGAGCCCTTCCCTCCTTGCGGGCGGACACAAAAGGGGATAAAGCAGCTGCACCCCGATACACCCGTTTGGGGCGCAGTCTAGTTCGCAGATGATGAACCGAGCGGCGCTTCGTGAGTCCTCACCGTGGTGTCGGCGCCGCCGAGTGGAAAACTTGTGGATTCAGCACCCCAAACCAGGATAACCTCTTGATGGAGCGAGCAAATTGTCAGCATTCAGCCCTGTGCATAACATTGTGGATGATCGATGCAGCAGGCTTGGGAACGGTCGTTAGAGATTCTGCGAGACCGCGTCGACCCGCAGGATTATGAGAACTTCATCCGGCGGTTGCACCCGCTGGCGACGCGGGATCGCAACCTCCTGATAGAGGCCCCGAACCGGCTCGCGGTCGACCTCATCACGCGGAGGTACCTCAACCTGATCGAGGAGGTTTTGTCGCAAACGGTCGGTGGACCGATCCACGTCCTCCTCCAGCCACCCAGGGCGGTGCAGCAGGAACTCTTTCCCTTGTCTGTGCCGGCCAACGTCCCCGCTAGCACGAGCCGGAAGCGCCCATCTAGCCTGATCCCAACCTACACCTTCAATAACTTTGTGGTCGGGGGAAGCAACCAGTTCGCCCACGCTGCCTCAAAGGCGGTGGCCAACCAGCCCGGCGATCACTACAACCCGTTCTTCATCTACGGCGGCGTCGGCCTTGGCAAGACGCACTTGGTCAATGCCATCGGACACCAAATTCTGGACACATACCCGGAAAGGCGCGTTCTGTACCTGTCATCGGAATCCTTCATGAACGAGCTGATCAACGCCTTGCGTCGCGACCGGATGGACGAGTTCAAGAGCCGCTTTCGCCGCATCGACGTGCTCATCCTCGACGATGTACAGTTTCTGGCGGGCCGTGAGCGCACGCAGGAGGAGTTCTTTCACACCTTCAACTCGCTTTACGAGAGCCATCGCCAGATAGTGCTAACGTCGGACAAGTTTCCGAAGGAGATCCCTGATCTCGAGGAACGCTTGCGGAACCGCTTTGAGTGGGGCTTGATCGCTGATATCCAGCCCCCGGATATGGAGACCCGAGTAGCCATCCTCCAGAAAAAGGCTGAGGTGGAACGCATCGACCTGCCGCACGAGGTCGCGCTGTTTCTCGCCGCCAGCATCGACTCAAACGTGCGCGAGCTGGAAGGCTCCCTGACCCGGCTGGGCGCCTTCGCTTCACTCAATAAGTGCGAGATCACGGTCGATTTCGCGCGGCAGGTGCTGCAGAACATTTTACGTGAGAAGGGCTCCACGATCACTATCGAGTCGATCCAAAAGGCTGTTTGTGAGTTCTTCCACGTCCGTCCGGCCGACCTGCGCTCGAAAAAACGCAGCCGCACCGTCGCCGTGCCGCGCCAAGTGGCAATGTATCTCTGCCGCCGCTACACCCACGCCTCTTTCCCCACCATCGGCGACCGTTTCGGCGGGCGTGATCATTCCACCGTCATCCACGCCACGCAGGTCATCGACCAGAGAGCCAAGCAGGACCCTACCTTTCGCGCTACGATCGAACGCCTCGAGCGGATGCTGGAAAATAGAGGGTAAACTGTGAACAATCTGGGGATAGCCGTGCCATTGGTGCGGATAGCAATGAGGACATCAGTCGATCCCCTGCTGTTCCCGGCTTGCTCTACCACTGGCAACATCGTGCCCCACACGCACGCCGACCGACATTCCACATTTGCACAGCCCTTACTGCTACTACTAAGTCTTAAAAAGATATACAGAAGAATAAGGACGAGGTGAGGAGAGGAATGGAATTCACAATCGCGCGTGACGAGCTGTTGCAAGGGCTGTATCTCACTCAGGGAATTGTGGAGCGCCGCACGACAATTCCTATCCTAGCCAACGTACTCATGGAGTCGGCGGAAGACGGAGTCACGATCGCTGCTACGGATCAGGAGATCGGCGTACGCCGGCGCTGCGAAGCTAAGTTGAAGAAGAAGGGCTCGCTGACGACCGGTGCCCGCAAACTCTACGAGATAGTGCGCGAATGCCCTGAGGAGGACATCGTCATCCGCACGCTCGACAACAACTGGATCGATATCTCGTGCGGCAAATCCCACTTCCGTATCGTTGGTCTGGATCCCAAGGAGTTCCCGGCGATGCCGAGCCCAGCGACCGAGCGTGAGTTGCAGCGTATTACGGTGCGCTCGGAGGTGTTGCGGGAGATGATCGGCCGCACGCTGTTTGCGGTCTCCACTGATGAGACGCGCCTGAATCTGAGCGGCGTGTTGCTTGAGGCACCGGAGTCCGGAAAGCTGCGCATTGTGGCGACCGATGGGCACCGCTTGAGCATGATCACGCGTGCGGTCGAGGAGGGCGGGACCACGGGCGGTGTCATTGTCCCGCGTAAGGGTGTGGCCGAGGTTTCGAAGGTTATCGAGTCGGGTGAGGAAGCGGTGACGATCGCGGTGCAGGGTGGTGTTGCGCATGCCAGCCGCGGCTGCGTTGACCTGTCGATGCGTTTGGTAGAAGGAGAGTTTCCGGATTACAAGCAGGTGATCCCGCAAAAATCGGAGCGCCGCATGCTCGTTGGTGTGGATCCGTTGCTCTCAGCGTTGCGCCGGGTCTCGGTGGTGTCGAGTGAGCGAACACGTGGCGTGAAGTTGCAGTTGGATGGCACGCGCTTGGAGATCTCCTCGATTAATCCAGATGTCGGCGAGGCGACGGAGGAGCTGTCAGTGGAGTACGACGGCAGTCCGCTGGGCATCGGCTTCAATGCTAGGTATCTCATAGATTTGCTGGCGGTGCTCCCGGACTCGGCTCAGGTGGAAGTGGGATTCAACGACGAGGTGAGTCCGGGTGTGCTGCGCTGCGAAGCCGATCCAGACTACCTCTATGTCGTCATGCCCATGCGCCTCTGACGCAAAAATGAAACTGCGTTCATGGGTCGGGAACCGGGCACTGAGCGGGGGGCCATCGAAGCTGGCGACGCCGAGCGCTGCCATAGGGCCATAATTTACCCACAACTAATTGAAATAGCTGAGTAATTCAGCGGCCATATCGCTTTACGGCGGCGCTGCAATCTGCTAATATTCAGCGCGGAAATTGGCTGACTGGTGTGCTCTCCCAGTAGGGTGAGTCCGGGGTGTGGTGACGTGCTAGAAAGCACCGAATACGGCGCAGCTCAGATCAAGGTTTTAGAGGGCCTGGATGCGGTTCGAAAGCGTCCGGGGATGTACGTCGGCGACACCGCTGAGCGCGGATTGCATCACCTCGTCTTCGAGGTGGTCGACAATTCTATCGACGAGGCGTTGGTCGGCTGCTGCGACGAGATCAACGTCACCATCCACATCGATGGCTCGGTGACAGTGGAAGACAACGGTCGCGGCATTCCCGTCGAGGTTCACACCACCGAAGGTGTATCGGCCACCGAAGTCGTCATGACGAAACTCCACGCTGGCGGGAAATTCGATCGCCATGCGTACAAGGTCTCCGGCGGCCTGCATGGCGTCGGCGTCTCGGTCGTGAACGCGTTGTCGGAAACGCTCGAGGTCGAGATCAAGCGCGACGGCAAGGTCTACGTGCAGCGCTATCACCGCGGCAAACCAGAGAGCCCGCTGAAAGAGATCGGCACCACGCGGCACCGCGGCACGAAGGTGACCTTCAAGCCCGATCCTCTCATCTTCGAGCAGCTCGACTTCAGCTTCGATATCCTGTCGCAACGCCTGCGTGAACTGGCCTTCCTCAACCGCGGTGTCTGCATCAGCATCGACGACCAGCGCACCCAGAAGCAACATACCTTTCGCTACCGCGGCGGTATCGGGGAGTTTGTCGAGCACCTGAACCGTGCCAAGACACCGATCCATCCCAAGGTGGTCTATCTCAAGGGTGAGAAGGAGAACTTCGAGGTCGAGGTCGCCCTGCAGTGGAATGAGGGCTACGCTGAAAACATTTACTCCTTCGCCAACAACATCAACACCATCGAAGGCGGCACACACCTTATTGGATTCAAGGCCGCGCTGACGCGGACGATCAACCAGTACGCCGCCGCCAACGGCCTGTTGAAGAAAGATGCGGAAGCACTGCAGGGCGAGGATGTCCGCGAGGGCCTCACTGCGGTGGTGAACGTGAAGGTGCAGGAGCCGCAGTTCGAAGGCCAGACCAAGACCAAGCTCGGCAACAGCGAGGTGAAAGGTTTCGTTGAGGCCCTGGTGAACGAGAAGCTCGGCGAGTACCTCGAAGAGCATCCCGCGGACGCCAAGAAGATTGCGCTGAAAGGGCTCGACGCCGCGCGCGTGCGGGAGGCGACACGCAAGGCGAAGGACCTGGCGCGGCGTAAAGGCGCGCTCGACTCCGGCTCGTTGCCGGGCAAACTGGCCGACTGCCAGGAACGTGACCCCGCGCTGTCGGAGTTGTTCCTCGTCGAGGGCGATTCCGCCGGCGGCTCCGCCAAGCAAGGGCGGGATCGCAAGAACCAGGCGATCCTGCCACTCCGTGGCAAGATCCTGAACGTCGAGAAGGCGCGCTTCGATCGGATGATCTCGTCACAAGAGATCCGCCTGCTCGTCACAGCCCTCGGCACCGGCGTCGGCAAGGAAGACCGCGACCTCTCCAAGCTGCGCTATCACACCATCATCATAATGACGGACGCCGACGTCGACGGCTCACACATTCGCACACTGCTGCTGACACTGTTCTACCGGCAGTTCCAGGAGCTGATCGAGCAGGGACACGTGTTCATCGCGCAACCGCCGCTCTACAAGGTGAAGAAGGGCAAGACTGAGCGCTACCTCAAAGATGAAGCTGCGCTGGAAGATTACCTGATCGAGCTGGGGACGGAGGACGTCACGCTGAAAGGGCAGGACGGGCGCCTCGCGGTCACCGGCATCCCGCTGAAGAACGTGGTGAAGAAGATGCTGCGCTTCGAGCGCATCCTTGATGTCGTCGAGCGGCACCAGAAGAACAGGCACGTGGTGGCCGCGCTGGCATCAGACGAGCGCATGAGGGCAGCGGTACTCTCGGACACCCCTACGTTGATCCAACTCCTCGCCGACGTCACCGCGCGGCTGAAGGCGACTGCGCCTGAGATGGAGCCGTTGACGCTGGAGTTGAGCGATGATCCGGAGCACGCCTGTCACACCATCATCGCGCGCACGCGGCTCAACGGCAGCAGCCAACAAACCGCGGTCGACATGAAGTTCTGCCTGACGCCAGAGTTCGAGGAGTTGCGGCGCCTCGCGAAGGATCTACGCGCCGCCGGGCCGCCGCCGTTCGTGGTTGCCGACGGCGACAAGCAGGTCGAAACCCGCACCCTGCGTGCGGCGGTCGAGCACGTGATCACCCAGGCGCGTAAGGGCCTCGACATCCAGCGCTATAAAGGACTCGGAGAGATGAACCCTGAGCAGCTGTGGGAGACCACCATGAATCCCGACACGCGTACGCTGCTGCAGGTGAAGATCGAGGACGCTTACGAAGCCGATGATATCTTCTCGACGTTGATGGGAGATGAGGTGGAGCCGCGGCGGAAATTCATCGAAGAGAACGCGCTCAACGTAAAGAACCTGGATATCTGATTACGGAGGGCAAAGGGGAAAGGGCAAAGAGGAAAGCCGGAGCCCGCCGGCATTCCGGCTTTGACCTTTCAACTTGTGCCTTTCACCTGCTTTGAATATGGACGCAACCCTGAGAGCCAACAAGGTTCCGGTCAATATCGAAGACGAAGTGCGGCAGTCCTACATGGACTACGCCATGTCCGTCATCATCGGCCGGGCACTGCCCGACGCCCGCGACGGACTCAAGCCGGTGCATCGGCGCGCGCTATACGCCATGCACGATCTAGGCAACGACTGGAACCGGCCGTACAAGAAGTCCGCGCGTGTCGTCGGCGACGTCATCGGTAAGTACCATCCCCACGGTGACATCGCCGTCTACGACACCATCGTGCGCATGGCGCAGGACTTCTCCATGCGCTACCCGCTGGTGGACGGTCAGGGAAACTTCGGCTCCGTCGACGGCGATCCGCCGGCAGCCATGCGCTACACCGAGATCCGCATGGCGCGCATCGCCAGCGAGCTGCTCGCCGACATCGACAAGGAGACTGTCGACTTCCTGCCCAACTACGACGACACGCTGCGCGAGCCGCTGCCGCTGCCGGCGCGCATCCCCAACCTGCTCATCAACGGCTCCGCCGGCATCGCTGTCGGCATGGCGACCAACATCCCGCCGCACAACCTCTGCGAGGTGGTGGACGCCCTGGTGGCGCTGATCGAAAACCCCGACCTCGACGTCGATGCCTTGATGCAGTACGTGCCAGGGCCCGATTTCCCCACCGCGGCCTTCATCCACGGCAAGACCGCGATCCGGGAAGCCTATACCACCGGTCGCGGCATCCTGCAGCTGCGCGCCCGCGCCGGCACCGAAACGGAAAAGCGTACCGGCCGCGTGTCGATCATCGTCAAAGAGATCCCTTACCAGGTGAACAAGGCGAAGCTCATCGAGCGCATCGCCGAGCTGGTGAACGAAAAGAGGATCGACGGCATCTCCGACCTGCGTGACGAATCCGATCGCGAGGGCATGCGCATCGTCATCGAGCTGAAGAAGGACGCCAACCCCGACATCGTGCTCAACCAGCTCTACAAGCTCACTCCGATGCAGGAGTCGTTCGGCATAATCATGCTGGCGATCGTCGACGGCCGGCCCAAGCTGCTGACGCTAAAGGACGCACTCAAGGTCTTCATCGACCACCGCAAGGACGTGGTGGTCCGGCGCACGATGTACGAGCTGCGCAAAGCGGAGGAGCGCCTGCACATCCTCGACGGCCTCAAGATCGCCTTGGCGAATCTCGATGCTGTGATCACCCTGATCCGCCAGGCGCAGAGCCCGGCGGTCGCAAAGACCGGCCTGATGCAGCGGTTCCACCTCAGCGATCTCCAGGCGCAGGCGATTCTCGATATGCGCTTACAGCGCCTCACCGGCCTGGAGCGCGAGAAGATCCTGGAGGAACACGCCGAGACCACCAGGCAGATCGCGCGCTACAAAGAGATCCTGGCCGACGAGCGCGAGGTCTACAAGATCATCACCGCCGAGCTGCAGGAAGTGAGGCGGCTGCACGGCGACGAGCGCCGCACGCAGATCGTCGACGAGACCACCGAGATCTCCATCGAGGACATGATCGTCGAGGAGGACATGGTGGTGACGATCTCCCACGAGGGTTACATCAAGCGCAACGCCGTCGCCCTCTACCGCGCGCAGCGGCGCGGCGGTCGCGGGAAGATCGGCGCCTCTACCAAAGAGGAAGACTTCGTCGAGGACCTGTTCGTCGCGTCGACGCATTCCTACATCCTGTTCTTCACCACCACCGGAAAGGTGTTCTGGCTGAAGGTGCACGAGCTGCCACAGGCAGGCCGCGCCGCCCGCGGCAAGGCCATCGTCAACCTGCTCAATCTCGAGAAGGACGAGAAGATCTCCGCCTTCCTGCCGGTCCGCGAGTTCCAGGAAGGTCGCTACGTCGTCTTCGCCACCGCCAAGGGCACGGTGAAGAAGACCGATTTGATGGCCTACGCCAACCCGCGGCGTAGCGGCATCATCGCCATCAGCTTGGACGAGGGTGACGCAGTCATCGGCGTGCGGCTCACCGACGGCCATCAGGAGATCATCCTATCGACCCGGATGGGCCAGGCGATCCGTTTCAAGGAAGAGGAGGTGCGGCCGATGGGCCGCGGCGCCGGCGGCGTGCGCGGCATCACGCTGGAGCAGGGCGACAGCGTCGTCGGTATGGCCGTGGTCAGCCCGGGCGCCACGTTACTGGCGGTGGCGGAGAAGGGCTACGGCAAGCGGACGGAGATGGACGAGTACCGCCTCCAGTCGCGCGGCGGCAAGGGCATCATCACCATGAAGACCACGGAGAAGACCGGCGCCGTGGTCGGGGTGCGCATGGTGAGCGACGACGACGACATCATGCTAGTCACCGACGGTGGCAAAGTGATCCGCACGCCGGTGAAGGGCATCTCCGTCATCGGCCGCAATACCCAAGGCGTGCGGCTCATAGACCTCGCTGAGGGGGAGAGGGTCGTCGGCGTCGCCAGGCTGGCGGAGAAGGAAGAGGACGAAGGCAACGTCATCTTGCTGACCGATCCCATCGACGAAGAGTGAGGCCACGCCTCGAAGAGTGAGGCCACGCCTCGCGTTTCAGAGAGCGCCCCCTTGTGCGGCTTCGGCGCATTACGGGCGACTTCGCTCGTGCCGTTGTGCGACACAAACTGGGATAACGTTTTGAAATACGTCAGCTTTCGCCTTGACATCTGCCCAGAAGGAGGGCATAGTAAGAGGTCGCGTGTTTCAATGGTTCAAATTACCCACACAGGTGGGGACAGGAGGCACAATCATGATGCAGGGTTTCCGGTTTGTCCGCTTCTCGGGTGTTCGGGCAATTCCTGTGATGGCACTACGCCGCCACACCTGTTGGCTGCTAGTCGTGGGGGCGCTGCTGATGGCGGCGCGGGTGGATGCGGCGACGGCGAATTTCGACATCTTGGCGAGTGCGAATGATGGCGGTATAGATGTACAATCGACGACCTATCCTGGGACGGTCTCTTCTGCCGTTCTGGATACCACGCTTCCCACCATGACCGCGATTAAGGACTATGGCAACATCAGAAGTGGCTACTACTCAACCAACGTCATAGAGATGCGTTGGGACACGTCCTCTCTGGGCTCCGTTGTCATAACAGGCGTAAATCTCTATGTGTATATCACTGCAGTGAACAACCATGACACGCGTAATCTCGTATGTGATTGGCTGACTGATGCAGCGCTTGCAGCTTCTGACTGGGTAGCAACGCCTGGAACGACGGCACTCACCATCGCTCTGTCGAGCTTGACGACTGGAGCCAATCAGATCGCGTTGTCGGGCTACAACGGATCACCGGGTGTGAATGAGACCGGACCCGGCTACACGAAGTTGCGCTGTGGAATAGACGGGACGGCGCCGGCAGGAAATAATGATGCCGTTATTGCAACGTATGACAATACTTCCGGCTACCAAAAGCCCGAGTTGCAAGTGACATATGAGACCCCGACACCGACGCCGACGGTGACCGACACGCCGACCGACACGCCCACGGCGATGCCGACCGACACGCCCACTACAACACCGACCGATACGCCGACGCCGACGCCGACGGACACGGCGACAGTCACACCAACTGGTACGCAGACGGCAACACCGACGGACACCCCGACGCCGACTGTTACGACGACTGTTACGACGACGCCGACTGTTACGACGACGCCGACTGTTACGACGACGCCGACTGTTACGACGACACCGACTGTAACCCCAACCCCCACTTCCACCGCGCCGATCACACCGAACATCACGGGCGGGGATGTTGCCGGCTCGACCACGGTCACCGGCACCACCGAGCCAGACCCGGGTTGCCCCGCTAGCTGCAATGGCGTCTCAATTTACGCCTGCACGCCGGGAGACTGCGTGGTGCCGCCTCCCGCCGCAGGTGACACACTGATCAGCATTCCCGTCTGCCCCAACCACTCCACCGGCAACTACACCGCGCAGCTGACTGCACCGCTGGTGGCGGGTGAGATTATCTTCGCTTACGACACATGCACAGGCCGCAACGGGTCATTCGAGCTTGTCCGCGTGCCACCGGTGGCACCGGCTATGTCTTCGGGAATGATCGGGGTTCTGGTGGGGACGTTGGCCTTGATCGGCCTCTTCGGCCTGCTCCGGTTGCGACGCGGTCTGTAACGGTCTGCCGCTGAGCGGAAGCGTTCAGCAAGAAAACGGCTGCGGCGAACCCGCAGCCGTTTTTCTTTGGCCCGGCGACTGCCGGCGCTGCCTGGTGCTTCACGCGCGTTGCGTTGTGAAAAGTCTCAGGTTTCGCGTTGACATCTGCCGAGAAGGAGCGCATAGTCCGGGCTCGTGTGTTCCAATGGTCTGAATTACCCACACAGCTGGGGACAGGAGGCACAACCATGATACAGGGTCTGCGGTTTGTCCGCTTGTCAGGTGTTGGGGCAGTTCCCGTGCTTGCTCAGCCTGCGCACGCAGCTGTTTGGGTTGGAGAGACGATACGCCGCCACGCCTGTTGGCTGTTGCTGGTGGGGGCGCTGCTGATGGCGGCGCAGGTCCAAGCGACGACGGCGAATTTCGACATCACGGCGAGTGCGAATGATGGCGGCATAGATGTACAATCGACGACCTATCCTGGGAGTGTTTCTTCTGCCGTTCTGGATACCTCGCTTCCTACCATGACCGCGATTAAGGACTATAACACCATCAGAAGTGGCTACTACACAACCAACGTCATAGAGATGCGTTGGAACACATCTTCTCTGGGCTCCGTTGTCATAACAGGCGTAAATCTCTATGTGTATATCACTGCACTGAACAACCATGACACACGTAATCTCGTATGTGATTGGCTGACTGATGCAGCGCTTGCAGCTTCTGACTGGGTAGCGACGCCCGGATCGACGGCGGTTTCGATCGCTCTGTCGAGCTTGACGAGTGGAGCCAACAATACGATCCCGTTGTCGGGCTTCAACGGATCACCGGGTGTGAATAAAACCGGACCCGGCTACACGAAGTTGCGCTGTGGAATAGATGGAGGCGCGCCCACAGGGAACAATGATGCCGTTTTTGCAACGTATGACAATACTTCCGGCTATCAAAAGCCCGAGTTGCAAGTGACCTATGAGACGCCGACCCAGACGCCGACGTCGACACCGACCAACACGCCGACGCTAACGCCGACCAACACGCCGACACCGACGCCAACCAACACGCCGACGCTAACGCCGACCAACACGCCGACACCGACGCCAACCAACACGCCGACGCTAACGCCGACCGACACGCCGACGCCCACACCGACCAACACGCCGACACCAACACCGACGGATACCCCGACGCCAACACCGACGGATACCCCGACACCGACGCCAACCGATACCCCCACGCCAACCCCGACCGAGACGCCGACGCCAACACCTACCGCAACACCGACAGCGACGGCGACCGACACTCCGACACCGACCGACACTCCGACACCAACGCCGACCGGAACGCCGACTCAGACGCCGACAGCGACCCCGACAGCGACGCCGACCGCGACACCGACCGACACTCCGACACCAACGCCGACCGGAACGCCGACTCAGACGCCGACAGCGACCCCGACAGCGACGCCGACCAACACTCCGACACCAACGCCGACCAACACTCCGACAGCAACGCCGACTCAGACGCCGACCCCGAGCAACACTCCGACACCGACAAGTACGCCCACCGCAACACCGACACCAACGCCGACCAACACTCCGACACCAACGCCGACCAAGACGCCGACAGCAACGCCGACTCAGACGCCGACACTGACAAATACGCCCACCGCGACCCCAACGCGGACGCCGACCGCAACGCCGACCAACACGCCGACTCCGACCATCACCCCGACGTCGACTGACACACCCACGCCAACTTCGACCCCGACTCCGATCGGACCGCAGATCACGGGCGGAGCGTCCGCCGGCTCGAGCACGGTCAGCGGTACGACCGACCCGGCCCCCAGTTGCCCTTCCGGCAGCTGCGTTGGCGTCGAGATTTACGCCTGCACGCCGGGAGACTGCGCGATCCCACCTGCCACGCCACCAGACACACTGATCGGCGGTCCCGTTTGCCCCGACGCCTCCGGCAGGTTCACTGTGCCGTTGAGTCAGACTCCGCCGCTGGTGCCGCTGGTAGCGGGTGAGGTAATCTTCGCTTACGACACATGTACAGGCCGCAACGGGTCATTCGAGCTTGTCCGCGTGCCACCGGCGGCACCGGCTATGTCTTCGGGAATGATCGCGGTTCTGGTGGGGACGTTGGCCTTGATCGGTCTCTTCGGCCTGCTCCGGTTGCGGCGGAGTGCATAACCGCTCTCGGACATGAGGAGCCAGCCATAACCGCTGTAACATGAGGACGCCGAAAGATACTCAGGCACGCCGGCTCGTCTGGGGCCCGCTGCTGTTCTGGCTGGCCAGCTTCTGCTGCGTCGTCATGCTCTCGCTGCCCTCCGTCGTGCGGGCGATGAATCTTGGGGACCCAACACCTGAACCTACTTCTAGCAGCCGGGGCACAGGCAATATCGAGGCATGGGACCAGTTTTCAACAAGCGACACATACGTAATTAGCAGCTTCGTCATGTATCAAAATGCAGCAGGGGCCGCTAATTCACACATGCACGTCGGTCTGTACACGGATTCTTCAAATAGTCCCAGCGCGCTGGTAACCGGTTCCGACAGCGGTTCAATACCAGTGTCCACGTCAAGCGGCACCTGGGTTACGTATAACTATAGCACGCCGTTTACTCTTGCCGAAGGTGGTCCTTACTGGATTGTATTCACGTTTGACTCAGCCGAAAACAACCTTAATCTTCGTAACACAATAGGAAAACATGTCTATAAGTTATCGGTCGGATACCCCACTGCGCTACCGACCGCTTTTCCGGCTGCTCCAACTCCCGAGACTAATGGTCCCCTGTCGATGTATTTTATTGGTAATACGCGGACCCCGACCAGCCCCCCGACATCGACGCCAACGCCGACGCCGACGGTGACGCAGACACCGACCATCACGAACACCCCGACCCAGACGCCGACGATTACCAACACCCCGACCCAGACACCGACCATCACCAACACCCCGACCCAGACGCCGACCATCACCAACACCCCGACCCAGACACCGACCAACACGCCCACGCAGACACCGACCGATACACTGACGCCGACCCCGACCGACACCCCAACGCCAACGCCGACCGACACACCGACGCCAACACCGACCGATACCCCCACGCCGACGCCGACTGATACCCCGACACCAACGCCGACCGACACGCCGACACCGACACCGACCGACACGCCCACGCCTACGCCGACCAACACGCCCACGCAGACACCGACCGACACGCCGACGCCTACACCGACTGATACACCGACACCGACACCGACCGACACACCGACGCCAACACCGACCGATACCCCCACGCCGACGCCGACTGATACCCCGACACCAACGCCGACCGACACTCCGACCAACACGCCGACGCCGACGCCGACCGCAACACCGACGCCGACCGACACCCCAACGCCAACGCCGACTCAGACCCCGACCGCAACACCGACAGCGACGCCGACCGCAACACCGACGCCAACGCCGACCAACACGCCGACGGCAACGCCGACCGACACCCCGACGCCAACGCCGACCGATACCCCGACACCAACGCCGACGAATACCCCGACGCCGACACCGACCGACACCCCGACGCCAACGCCGACTCAGACGCCGACCGCAACACCGACAGCGACGCCGACCGCAACACCGACGCCAACAGCGACGCCGAGCAACACGCCGACGCCGACACCGACCGATACCCCAACGCCGACACCGACTCAGACGCCAACAGTCACCCCGACAGCAACGCCGACTGCAACACCGACCAACACGCCGACCGCAACGGCCACCGGCACGCCAACGCCGACAGCAACGCCGACTAAGACGCCGACGGCAACACCAACAGCGACGCCGACCAACACTCCGACGCCGACAAATACGCCCACCGCGACCCCAACGCGGACGGCGACACCGACCCCGACGAGTACGCCAACGGCCACGAATACGGCGACGCCGACGGCTACCCGTACGCCAACCTCTACGCCGACCAACACGCCGACGCCGACTCCAACGGCAACGCCGACGAACACGCCTACGGTCACCCGGACGCCCACTGCCACCAGCACACCGACGGTGACCCCAACGCCGACGCCGACTGCGACCCCGACACCGAAGGCGCCGCTGATCACCGGTGGGAACGTGGGCGGATCCACTACCATCACCGGCAACGGAGTGGGTGAACCGGGGTGCACGCCGCACGCAACTTGCGTTGTCGGAGGGGTCGAATACGCAAAGAACGGCGTTTGCGTGTTCGATTGCGGGCCCGACCGGATCTGCCACGACGGTGACGATTTCGCGGTGGCCCTCGTGTCGGCCAGCTTCAGCAACGGCAACTTCACCATCGTCTTGGTGAACCCGCTGGTGCCCGGGCAAAGGATCTACGTCACCGATGGCTGCACCGATCCGGTCCTCAGCAGGCCTGCCACGGTGGCGTACCCAGCCGAGGCCCCGCTGATGTCGCGCGACCTGATGGTCGTCCTGGTGGCTGCACTCGGCTTGGTCGGCTTGCTGGGTCTCGCCCGGCTACGGCGGGGTCTGTAACTGTTCGTACATCCTGTTCTTCACCACCACGGCGAAAGAAGATCTCCGCCTTCCTGCCGGTGCGCGAGTTTCAGGAAGGCCGCTACGTCGTCTTCGCCACCAAGAAGAGCACGGTGAAGAAGACCGACGTCATGGCCTACGCCAATCCGCAGCGCAGCGGCATCATCGCCATAAGCTTGGACGAGGGCGACGAGGTGATCGGCGTGCGCTGCGTCCGGCTTCTCTTCGGGTGTTGCGTGGTGGTACAGGGCTAGCGGGACAGATTCACGGAGCGGGTTCGAGCGAAGCGAGTATGGAGCCACCAGAGAGAACCGTCATCATAGGCGCGGGCGTGGGTGGATTGGCCGCCGGCTATTTTCTTCAGCAGGCCGGTTGCCAGGTGGAGATCTACGAGCGCGCTGCGGTCCCGGGCGGAAGAATCCAGTTGCTCGAGAAGGACGGCGCCCGTATCGATGTCGGCGCCCAATATTTCCACACCAACTACGTCGAGACCTATAAGCTGCTCGACGCGCTGGGCCTCAAAGACAAACTCTTGCCCATCAGGCCGCCCGTGCAAATGATCCGCAACGGCCGCGGTTATCTGGTGAAACACAATACCCTCCGATACCGGATGATTCCCCTGATCTCGAACTTGAAGTTTGCCCGGATCTTCTGGACCACGTACAGGAACTTCAACCGCATCGATCCGTATTACAACGACCCATTGGAAGAGTTCGAAAGTGTAGAGCTTTCCGATTACATCCTGAGAAAGTGCGACCGAGAAGCCCTCGAGTTCCTCGTCCGCCCCATCATCAGCGCCTTCAATCTGTCCGACCCCGAGGGCGAGAGCCTGGCGCATTTCCTGAGGATCACGAAACAATTTCTGACCTCTTCGGATACCTGCCTGCCGACGGGGATGTTCACGTTTCCGGAGATGCTCTCCAGAGGGTTGCCCGTCACCTACAACGCCGACGTCAAGCAGATTCAGACGCAGTCAAATCGGGTCACGGGGGTGCAGGCGTTGGTCGGCAAAGAGATGCGGAAAATAGAAGCGAGCAACGTCATCCTAGCGACTCCGTTGAAGGAGGTGATTGGTCTTCTGCCCGTGCTCACGGACGACGAAAAGAGCACCGTCAGTGACTACAAGTATTCGCAGCTCCCTTTGGTGGTGTTCTTTATGAAGCGACGCTTGGCGGAAAGCCATTGGGCGTATGTGTTTTCCCGGACGGAGGGCTTCAAGGCGTCCTTCACCTCCGACGCGGCGTTCAAATGCGCGGCAATGGTTCCCTCGGGCAAATCCGTCCTGCAGGTATGGTTTGCCGGCGCAGCAGGGGAGGAGCTTGTCGATGAGGCCGACGACAAAATCGTCCGCCTGGCGCGCGAGGAAATGAAGCGCGTCATCCCGGACTTCGACGCGCTCGTGGAATCGGTCGACGTCGTCCGGCACCACACCGGAATGTCGCGCTACAAAGTAGGGATCTATCCCAGGTTGAGAGAGTTCCTGAGAAGCATCAGCAGAGTGAAGGGACTATACATCGTCGGCGACTGCTACGGCCACTCGACATTGGAGACCGCCGTCCGCTCCGCCCGTCGAGCAACCGACGCTCTTCTGCGCCCAGCCTAACCACCCATCGCCGGCTCGCTTGCGCGGGCGGTCGCCGGGTGCTTTGGTCGGCTCGATGAGGCGTCTCCGCGATTGGCTGTTCACCATTCCCTTTCTCCTGAGCTTCGGGCTCATCCTGCTGGTCTTCGACGTGGCGCAGCGGATCGCGCGCCTCTTCGGTCGCCGGCCGCATGAGTACGTGGTAGGCGCGTTGCAGGTGGCCCTGGTGCGTGCCTTTGCCGTCTGTGGCACGCGCCTTGAGATCGCGCGCTCGCCGCGTGTACGCCCGCACACGCCGTACCTGATCGTCGCCAATCATCAGAGCATGTTCGATATCCCGATCTTCGGCGCGCTGCTGTTCACCAACTTCCCGAAGTACGTCTCGAAGAGGTCGCTGGCGCGCTGGATCCCGAGCATCTCGTACAATCTGCGCCGCGGCGGCAACGCCCTCATCGACCGCGGTGACCCGGAGCAGGCGGTGGAGGCGATCCAGACGTTGGCCAGCGAGGTCCGTGCCCGCGGCGTGTCGGCGGTGATTTTTCCGGAAGGGACGCGGGGCCGCTGCGGCGATCTCGGGAAGTTCCGCCGCCGCGGCACCCTGGCCTTGCTCGAGGCGGCCCCGGACACCGCCGTGGTCCCGGTGTGCATCGATCAGTCGTGGCAGCTGCTAAGCTATAACCTGCTGCCGATCCCGTTCGGCACGCGCGTGCATGTGTGGATCGGCGACCCCATCCCGCGCCGGAGCAACGAGGATCGCGAGGCGTTGCTCTCGGAGGTGGAGGACCAGATTCGCGCCGCGCTTCACGGCCACCGCACCGGACAACCGTCAGCCCAAGCCGCCTGAAATGTCGCACCCACGGAGACCTTGGCGCACGCCTGGGCGTGGGCTGCCGCTTACGGATTCTGTCCCGCAAGGGTGACGCGACTGTGGTGCGTCAACGTCGCGGCGCTGTTCCGGCTCGGGCACGACACAGACGCATCTTTAGCCGCGAAGCAACTGGTTGCGCCGCCGGGCGGACACGGATAGGCTTCTCAATTATGGGCGCGCCCGCGACAGGTCGTTCGGCGCTGCGACAGCATGTGACCCGGGTCGCGGAAACCGTCTGGGAGATCCCGCCGACGGCAAAGCCCGGCATGCGCGTGCCGGCGCGCATCTACGCCACGCCGGAGCTGCTGGCGCAAATGGACGACGGCGTCTTCGAACAAGTGGTGAACGTCGCCATGCTGCCCGGCATCGTCGGCTACTCCTTCTGCATGCCGGACGGGCATTGGGGCTACGGCTTCCCCATCGGTGGCGTGGCGGCGATGGACCCGGATCATGGGGTCATTTCTCCCGGCGGCATAGGCTTCGACATCAATTGCGGCATGCGCCTGGTGCGAACGAATCTCGTGCTGGACGAGATCCGCGATCGCATCCCCCCGCTCGTCGATGCGCTGTACAAACGCGTGCCTGCTGGGGTCGGCGCCCGCGGCTTTCTCAAGCTGACCGATGCGCAGTTCGGCGAGGTGGCCGTGCGCGGCGCGGCGTGGTGCGTCGAGCACGGCTACGGCCGGCCGGAGGATCTCGAACGCACCGAGGAACGCGGCGCCATCGCCGGCGCCGACGCGGAGCGGGTCAGCGCCCGCGCGCTCGAGCGTGGCCGCCAGCAAGTCGGGACGCTGGGCTCGGGGAACCATTACCTCGAAATTCAGGTGGCGCGGCCGGAGCACATATTCGATCCCGAGGCCGCGGCGGTGATGGGCATCGACCGCCCGAATCAGGTGGTGATCATGTTTCACAGCGGCAGCCGTGGCTTCGGTCACCAGATTGCCAGCGATTACATCCAGAGCTTCCTGCCGCTGATGCAGCGCAAGTTCGACATCACGCTGCCCGACCGCGACCTCGCCTGCGCCCCGTTCTCCTCGGCCGAAGGGCAGGCATACTTCGCCGCCATGAAGTGCGCCATCAACATGTCGTTCGCCAACCGCCAGATGATCTTGCACCGCATCCGCGAAGTCTTTGCCGAGGTGCTGAAGCGCGACGCGCGCGACCTCGGGCTGGAGATGGTGTACGACGTGGCGCACAACACCGCCAAGCTCGAAGAGCACGAGGTCGGTGGCCGCAAACGCCGCTTGCTGGTACACCGCAAAGGGGCGACGCGGGCGTTCGCCGCGGGGATGCCCGATATCCCTGCCGCCTTTCGCAACATCGGCCAGCCGGTGATCATCGGCGGCAGCATGGAAACCGGCTCCTATGTCCTGCGGGGCGTGCCGTCCGGACAGCAGACGTTCTTCACCACCGCCCACGGCAGCGGGCGCGCGATGAGCCGCAAACAGGCGAAGAAGCAGTTCCGCGGCAAGCAGCTAGAGCATGACATGGCCGAGCGCGGCATCTACATCCGCACCGTATCGTACGCCGGCCTGGCGGAGGAGGCTGGCGCCGCGTACAAGAACATCGATGACGTGATCGCCGCGGTGGATCAGGCCGGCCTCAGCCGCCCGGTGGCGCGGTTCACGCCGGTCGGCAACGTCAAAGGCTGATCGTGCCCTATAGTTTTCTGGAGGACCAGTTCACCGCCGACATCGGCTTCGTTGCTTCCGGAAGCACACTCGACGAGTGCTTCACCGCCGCCGCCGAAGCCACGCTGGAGGTGATGTTGGCCAATCCGCAGTCCTTGCAGGCCCGCGAGCGGCGGACGGCGCACGTGGAGAGCGAATCACTAGACCTCGCACTGCTCCGGTTTCTGGAGGAGCTGGTCTACTACAAGGACACCGAGCAACTGCTCTTGCGCCCGACCGGCGTCGTTGTCGCGCAGCGCGACGGGCGTTGGGTGGTGGACGGCAGTCTGGAGGGTGAACCGATCGATGCCAGCCGTCACGAGTTGTGTGCCGACGTCAAGGCGGTCACCTTGCATCGACTTGAGGTCAGGCGGACCAATGGCGGCTGGGAAGCAACCGTAGTCCTGGATATCTGACGATCGCATGCACGTCAGCAGACGACGCCCCCCGGGCCTCCTCCTTGGCGAAGGGAGAGAGTTGAAGCCCGCGACTCTCGCGTCTTGCATCGCACCACGGCTTGGGGCAAAGACTGAACATATGCGTGCTGTAATCCTCGGTTTGTTGTTGCTCACTGCGCCGGCGTTCGCGCAGGAGCACTTGCGCTTGTCGACCACGACGAGCACGGAGAACTCCGGGCTGCTGGCGGTCATCCTCCCTCCCTTCGAGCAGCGCTTTCATCTGAAGGTGGACGTGATCGCGGTGGGCAGCGGCAAGGCCTTGAAGCTGGCGGAGAATGGTGATGTCGACGTGGTGCTGTCGCATGCCCCGGCGCTGGAGCAGGCCTTCATGGCGGCGGGATTCGGCGTGAATCGGCGCGAGGTGATGTACAACGACTTCATCCTCGTCGGACCGCCCGCCGACCCGGCGCACCTCCGCGGCGCCAGCGGTGCCGTGGAGGCCTTCAAGAAGCTGGCCGCGGCGCAGGCTACGTTCATATCGCGAGGCGATGAATCCGGCACCCACGAAAAGGAGAAGGATCTCTGGAAGGCAGCGGGCATCACACCTGGTGGCTCATGGTACGTCTCGGCGGGACAGGGCATGGGGGCGGTGTTGTTGATGGCCAACGAGCGGCAGGCGTACACGCTGGCCGACCGCGGCACGTATCTCACCTACAAGCAGCGTGATGAGCTGACCATCATCTACCAAGGTGATCCGCTGCTGTTCAACCCGTACACGGTCACGGCGGTGAACCCGGCGAAGCATGCGCAGGTGAAGTACATCGAAGCCATGGAGTTGATCGCGTGGCTGACCTCGCCGGCGGGCCAGCAAACGATCGCGTCGTTCAGACAAGACGGTCAGGTGCTTTTCCATCCCACGGCGGTTCCCGCGGCGGAGACCCCGTAACCGCCGCCGCTGGCGGCGGCTGCGATGATGTTTCTTTCCGACGCATTGGCTTCCGCCGGGCACTTGTTGTGGACCCTCGACCCGCGCGTGGTGGCGGCTGCGGTGGTGTCGTTGAAGGTGGCGCTGGCCTCGACCGTGCTCGCCGCGGCGCTTGGGGTGCCGGTCGGCTTCGCGGTGGCGGCACGCAATTTCCGCGGCCGCCGGGCGCTGCAGGTGACGCTCAATACGCTCACAGCGCTGCCTACGGTCGTCGTTGGACTGCTCGCCTATGCATTGCTCTCGCGACGCGGGCCGCTCGGCGTCTGGGGGCTGCTCTACACGCAGTCCGCGATGGTGTTCGGCGAAACCATTCTGGTCACGCCGCTGCTGGCGGCGTTGACCATGGGAGTCATCAGCGGCGCAGATCCGCGCGTCGAGCAGACGGCACTGACGCTGGGCGCCTCACGCCTCGCTGCCGCATTCACCGTACTGGCTGAGATGCGCTGGGGGGTGCTGGTGGCCGTGGCTGCCGGCTTCGGCCGGCTCATCTCCGAGCTCGGTGTGGCCTTGATGGTGGGCGGCAATATCCAAGACGCGACCCGCACCATGACGACTGCCATCGCGTTGGAAACCAGCAAGGGCGATTTTGCTTTCGGCTTCGCCCTCGGGCTCATTTTGCTCACTCTTGCACTTGGAGTGAACCTGGGAGTAGCGATATTCGCGCCGCGACGATGATCAGGAGCGGCCGGCATTCCCTTGGACCACGGTGAACGAGATCGTATATAAGATAACCGATGTGCAGGTAGAGTTCGGCGGCCGGCGCGTGCTCGATATTGGGGCACTCAGTATCCCACGCGGCCGCATCACCGCGGTTGTCGGACCCAACGGCGCCGGCAAAACCACCTTACTCCAGGTATTGGCTTTCCTGCGCGTCCCCAATGCGGGCCAGCTCGAATTCAGCGGGCAACCGGTCCCGTGCACGGAGCGCCAGCGCGCCGCCTTGCGCCAGCAGGTTACGCTGGTGACCCAATCGCCGTTGCTCTTTCGGCGTTCGGTGCGAGCAAACATCGCCTACGGTCTGCGCGCGCACGGCTTGCCGCGAGCTGGACGAATCGATGCCGCGCTGTCCGCGGTCGGGCTCACGGGGTTCGGGCCGCGGCCGGCCTGGAGGCTGTCGGGTGGTGAAACGCAGCGCGTTGCCATTGCGCGTGCGCTGGCGATCGATGCCCCAGTCTATCTCTTCGACGAGCCTACATCGAGCGTCGACCGCGAGCATGTCGGCAGCATCGAAAGGGTGATTGCACAGCTCGGGGCCGCCGGCAAAACCGTGGTGCTGACGACGCATAATCTGGATCAAGCCTATCGCCTGACCGACTCGGTCCTGTCGCTGGTCGGCGGCGGGCTCACCAGCTTTCCGCTCATCAATCTGCTGCGTGGCACGACGGAAACCCTCGCGGGCACGAACTGCTTCCGTTGTGAAGGGCTGCGCATCGAGATCGCCAACGGCGCGGCGCCGTCGGCGATCGTCGTCGATCCGGAGGGCATCGTCATCTCGCGCGAGCCGCTGCAATCGAGCGCCCGCAACTGCTTTGCCGGGAAGATCATCAAGGTAGAAAGTGACCGCGGCGCAATCGTATTGACGGTGAATTGCGGGCGCGCGTTGGTGGCGCGCATCACGCGACATTCCTACACGGAGCTGAACCTCAACGTCGGTACCCCGGTGTACGTCACGTTCACATCCACTGCGATCCACAGCCTCGATGATGCGGCGGGATCTGCCAGCGCATGAGGGGGTCGCGCCGGCTGCGCACACCGGCCAGGGCAAGCACGAGGGGGCTGTCTCAAACCCGTCGCCGAAGAAGGCGAGCGGCTGTACGCCCTTGTTTTCCCGGTTCTGAGACGGCCACCCGGGAGCCTGCCGCTACGGCGCCGCGCCACGTTTGGTTGCGCCCCGGTGCTGCGGCTTCGTTCACGCACGGCGGACGCGCTTGCGGATGAGGACCAGGTCGGCAAAGGCGCGCACGGCGGCACGCATGCGGACCCGTGAGGTCGGCGAGTTGATCCATACCACTGGGACCTCGGCCACCTTCAAACCCAGCTGGTGCGCCAGCGCAATCATCTCCACGTCGAAGGCGAAGCCGTCGATCCGCTGCTGCCCGAGCACGGGTAGCAGCGGATCTCGCCGAAACAGCTTGAAGCCACATTGCGTATCGTGGAAATCGGGCAGCACGATCAGGCGCACGAGCAGGTTGAAGAACTTGCCGCTGCTCTCGCGGTACAACGGCTGGCGCTTGCGGATCTCGGATTGCGCCAGCGCGCGGCTGCCGATGACCATGTCGTAGCCCTGCTGCAGCAGGGGGAACATTTTCTCCACCTCCCCGATGGGCGTCGACAGATCGGCATCGGACATCAGCACCACGTCGCCCCCGGCGTGCATGGCGCCGTAGCGCACGGCGTAGCCCTTACCGCGATTGCCCCCGTACGACAGGACGCGGAGTCGGGGGCGATCTCCGAATTGCATCTCGATGGCGGCGGCGGTAGCGTCGGTGCTGCCGTCATCGACGACGAGGACCTCGTAGTCGGGGTGGTGCTGATCCATGTGGGCCAAGATGCGTTCGAGTGTCGGCAGGATGCGCGTCGCTTCGTTGAAGGCCGGTATGACCACCGAAAGTTCCATGCTCTGGCTTAGCCGTTGGTTGACAAGGCGACCGGCCACATATACACACGAGCATCTTTGCACGCGCGGTGAGGTCGGCGTGACGTTTCGATTCCTATGGCAGAGAGTGCTCTCGATCGCAACCTGACGGCTGCGGCGCGCGTCCGCCCGAGCGCGGAACAGCCGGCGCCGGGTCTCCTCGATCGCAAGGTGTTCGGAAACCTGAGCGTGGAACACTGCGTGTACATTGCAGTGTTTGCGGCGGCGGTGTTCACCCGGCTGTACCTGCTGGGGGTGCGCCCCTTCCACCACGACGAGTCGATTCACGCCTTTTTCTCGTGGAAGATCACTCAGGACGGCGCGGCCGATTACCAGTATGACCCGGTGTATCATGGTCCTTTCCTGTACTACGCCAGTGCGCTCGCCATGCGCCTGTTCGGTGATTCGGATTTCACCGCCCGCCTCAGCGCAGTGATCTTCGGGCTCGGCATCGTCGCCTTCGCCTGGCCGCTGCGCCGCTATCTGGGCCGCTGGGGGGCGCTGTCGTTTCTGGTGCTGGCCACCTTCTCGCCGAGCCTGAGTTACTTCAGCCGCTTCCTGCGCCACGACATTTACATGGCGCTCTTCAATGTGGTCGCCATCTACGGCGTCTTCCGCTACGGCGAGACACGCCAGGCGCGCTATCTTTATCTCGCCGGCGGCGGCTTGGCGCTGGCCTTCTGCAACAAGGAAGACATGTACGCCTTGGTCCCGGTCTTCCTGATCAGTCTGCTGCTTATGATGGTATGGGAGGTCGTGCATGCCAGCGACTGGCGCGCGGCCCTGCGCGGCGCCACCAGCGAGACCACCGGCCTGCTGCGGCAGGCGCTCGTGCCGCTGGTGACCACGGTCATCATCTTCGCCGTCATCTGGCTGGTGTTCTACACCTCGCTTCTGACGCATCCGAAGAACTGGAACTCCGTCACTCGCGCGTTGAGCTACTGGTGGGGGCAGCACGAGATCAAGCGCATCGGCGGCCCGTGGTGGTACTACTTTCCCGATTGGGTGGCCTACGAGCCGCTGATTTTCTTCCCCGCCTTCTTGTTCCTCTTGACGCCGTTGCTGCAAGCCGGCAGCCGCGAAGGCGCTGCCACCCGGCTGCTGGCCTACGGCACGTTGGCGGCTGCGACCGCCTTCGTGCTCTCACTGTTTGTGGTGCCCGTGTACGCGCCGCTGATCCTGCTCGGCACGCTGGCGCTGGCGGGCCCGACGCTGATGCGGCGCTGGTTGCCCGACCGCTTCACGCGCTTCCTGACCATTTGGACCATGGGCAACTTCGGCTTTTACAGCTGGGCGCAAGAGAAGGTGCCCTGGCTGCTGGTGCCGATGCTGGTGCCGGCAGCGCTGTTGGCCGCCATGTGGTTCGGCCGCCAGATCGAACGGCGCACCCTGGCGCGACCTGCGACCGCGTTGATCTTGAGCGCGTGTGGGGCGTTCACGATCTGGACGCTGATTGCAACCAATTATCTGTACGACGCGCCGCGTCCGGATGAGCCGGCAACACGACACCACGCGGAGCTGTTGGCGTACGTGCAATCCACCTACGACATCCACAAGGTGATGCGGCGCATCGAAGAGGTCGGCAGCACGTTGGGTACCGGGATGCAAACGCGCCTCGCGGTCTCCGGCAACGCCACCTGGCCGCTGAGCTGGTACCTGCGCCGCTATCCGGTGAACTGGGCGGCTGACGTGCGCTCCGTGGATACGCCGGTAGTCATTGTCGATCTCGAGGCCAGCGCAGCCCTCGATAAAGCGCTGGGCGACAAGTACGAAAAGACCCGCTTCCAAATCCGCGGTTGGTGGGAGCCCGATTGGAAGAAGTTGGATCCCCGCAATGCCCTGCACTTCCTCCTCACGCGCGAGGCCTTCAATCCAGTCGGTTCCAGTGACGCCGTGATGTATGTGCTGAAAGACCTCAAGCCGGGGATGAACCTGGCCGCTGTGGCGGTGAACCCGCCGCCGGCACCGCGCGGTTACGGCGGTTCGCCGTCGTTCTTGCAGCCGGTCGAGGTGTGGGGCGAGAAAGGCACGGCGCCGGGCCAGTTCAACGAGCCGCGCGGACTGGCGGTTGGCCCTGGTGGCAATGTGTATGTCGTCGACAGCAAGAACAACCGCATCCAGAAGCTCGGTCCGGACGGCAAACCGCTGCTGACCTGGGGACACGAAGGCCAAGGCGCGGGCGAGTTCAAAGACCCGTGCGGCGTCGCCGTGGGACCGGATGGCATGGTCTACGTGGCGGACACCTGGAATCACCGCATTCAGAAGTTCGACGCCGGCGGCAAGCCCTTGCTCGAATGGCACGAGCAGACCGGCTTCTGGGGGCCGCGCGGCATTGCCGTGGCGCCGGACAACAGCGCCGTCTACGTGACCGATACCGGCAACAAGCGCGTGGTGAGCTTCGACACCAACGGCAAGCAGCTGACGATGTGGGGGCACGACGGGTCGAAACCGGGAGAGTTCATCGAGCCCGTGGGCATCGCGGTGGCTGAGAACGGCGAGGTTGCGGTGGCCGACACCGGCAACCACCGCATTCAGTACTTCGACCTTCACGGCAAATTCATCCGGGAGCATTTCGTGTCGGGCTGGGAGGAGTTCTACACCGAGCCGTATATCGCACTCCTCGGCTCCGACCTGCTGGTGACCGACTCGTTCAGTCACCGCTGCGCCCGCTACGCCGGCGGCAACCTGGTTTACTCCTGGGGCAAGAGCGGCAGCGGGCGCGGCGACTTCAACCGGCCGATCGGCATCGCCACGGACAAACAAGGCGCGGTCTACGTCGCCGACACCTTGAACAATCGCATCCAGAAGTTCGCCCTGCCGCCGGTGGGGAACTAAGAAAGGTTCCAGGGTCCGAGGGCTCCAGCGTTCCAGGGTAAAGACAACCAGAACCTCTCCAGATATGCTTTTCCCCCTTGAACCCTCGATCCCTTGAACCCTATTTTTGTTCCCTCGGGCTGGTGGCAACGATCTTCCGGCGCAGCCGGAAGAGATCATAGAAGGCACGGAGGATGACCGAGAGATGGGCGCCGGTTTGCACCCCGGCTTCACGGGGGTAATGGTGCACGCCAACTTCCCTGATGCCGAAGCCCTGGCGCACGGCTCGCCCATACAGCTCAGCATTGATGAGGGCGCCGGGCGACTCCAAGGTGATATGGTCGAACACCTTCTTCGGGATGAGCTTGAAGGCGCAGTTGAGGTCGCGCACCCGAACACCGAGCGTCAACCGCACCAGCCAGCCGCCGAAGAGTTTGGCGTTCAGCCGGCGCATTAACGGATCGCGCCGCTCGATGCGGTAGCCGGTGACGATATGATCGTCGTCGGTCGCTAGCGGCAGCAGACGGTCGAGGTCACCAATGTCGAACTGCCCATCACCGTCCATGTAGAACACGAAGCGTTTGGTGGCGGCGGCGAAGCCGGTGCGCAGCGCCGCGCCGTATCCGCGGTTCTGCGGATGATGCAACGGCTGCAGCCGCGGCAGCTCCGTGGCGAGGCGGTTGAGGACGTCGCCGGTGCGATCGCGGCTGCCGTCGTTCACCACCAGCAACTCGTAGTCGGGCACGTGCTGTTCCAGGTACGCGACGCAGCGGCGCACGACTCTTTCGATGTTTGCTTCCTCGTTGAATGCCGGCAGGACCACGGCAAGCTCCTGCACCAAACCGTTGCCCGCTTTGCTTTTTGATTCAGTCGCCATACAATTCCCCCTCAACCGTGGTCGGTACATGATTGTTCAGTGCCCATATTGCGCCACCAGCTATCAACTCGATCCGGCGCGCCTTACGGGCAAGCACCCAATGCTGAAGTGTTCGCGCTGTCGTCATGTGTTCGCGGCACCTACCTCGAAGCGGAGAGGATCCCCGCCGCGGCGAGGGATACCCGCGGCCGACGAGAATCTCAAGCTGCCATTCGATGAGGCCACGTGGAAGGACGAGGTCGAACCCAGCGCGCCCGTGGACCTGAAGATCTCAGAACCGGAGGAGGACTTCACGTTGGGGGTGGATGAAAAGCCGGATGACCTGACCTTGCCCGAAACAGCAGACGAGCAGATCCAGGAGGGGAGAAGTCCCATCGCGGCGGTCCCGCAACCGGAGGAAGCGCCGAAGCGAGGAGAGGAAGCTGAGGTGGAGTCCGAAGCGCAGGAGGAAGAAGCAGCACGGCAGCCGCGCCGGCAAGGATCGAGCACCGTCACTCCGATTCTGTTCTTTTTGGCGACCGTGGTTACCGCGTATGGGCTACTGGCGCGGGCCTTGTTCGCCAGTCCCGTCCTCTGTGACAAGCTGGTGGGTCGTTTGCCGCTGATTGGCAGGTTGGGCGATGAGCGCCTGCTGACCCGCAAAGTGGCACTCTCCGAGGTGGTCGGCAGTTACCAGCGCATCAAAGACGGCAAGGTAGTCTTTGTGATTACCGGGAAGACGCTCAACACCGCCCCGGTGGCGCTCAACAATGTGCAGATCGGAGGCAAGCTATACAACGGCGGGGGCCAAATGCTGGACGAGAAGGTCATCCACTGTGGCAACGCGATCTCGGCGAAGGTGTTGAAGGACCTCACGCCGCGTGAACTCTCCATCTTGCAGAAACTCACTCCGCCGAAGCGCTTCGAGATCGCGCCGGGCGAATCGTCCACCTTCGTCATCGTGTTCATGGACCCGCCTCCCGACGCGGCGGAGTTCAGCGCCCAGGTGGTGGCAGCGCAACATCAAGCCTGAGTTTTCTTCTCCTCGTCCTTGCCGGGCGTGATGTCGATCTCGTCCGGTGCTTTCACCGCTTTGCGGAAATTGCGAATTCCGCGTCCCAGGCCCTCGCCAATCTCGGGCAGTCTCCCCGCACCGAAGATGATCAGGACGATGACCAGAATGACCAGTAACTCACCGATTCCCATGCCGAACATCAAGGCATCTCCGTCTCGCAACTATACGTGAATATGCCCCGCCGGCGCAAGGCGCGGGCCAGGGCTGGCACGGCAGGCGCCGCCTCCGCTTCAGGCACCCCAGCCCTCTTCCACAGGAGCCTGTCGACAAATTGGTCAAAGTTGTGGCCGAATGGAATGAGGAACAGGAAACCGGAAATGAGAAATGGAAAACGGGCCAATTTTCCTGTACCCAATTTGCCGGTTTCCCATTTCCGGTTTCACAGTCGTTTTTCGACACTCCCACAAAACAGGGAGAGGGAGCGCAAGGGAGGAGGATATGAAAATTCGCATGCAGCGCACGCCGGTACGCCTGTCGGGCTTCCGCTTTGCCGGCGTTCACTGCGGGCTGAAGGAGAGTGGCGCCCGCGATATCGCCGTGATCTGCTCGGACATGCCGGCGGCCGCGGCGGCCGCGTTCACGTCGAACCGGGTACAGGCGGCGCCGGTGCTGGTGGGGTTGGACCGGGCACGCGCCGGATGTCTGCAGGCGATCGTGGTCAACAGCGGCAACGCCAACGCGTATACCGGTCGCGACGGTGTGGCTGCGGCGCGCGAGATGTGCGCCATCGTCGCGCGTGAGCTGCGCATCAACGAACGGCTAGTGATCCCATCCTCCACCGGCCGCATCGGCGTGCAACTGCCACGCAACCGGATCGGGCGCGGCGTGCGCGCGGCCTGCAAGGCGCTCTCCCCAGACGGCTTCCATGACGCCCTCGAAGGTATGATGACCACGGATGCGTTTTCGAAGTTCGCCACGGAAACTGTAGCGCTCGGCGGTACTGAAGCAACCATCGTCGGCATGGCGAAAGGCGCCGGCATGATCGCGCCACGGATGGTCCTTGCAGGACATGCAGCCCACGCCACGATGCTGGCTTACATTCTCACGGACGCAGCGGTATCGCCCGCGGCGCTACGCCGCACGCTGGCGCTGGCGCTGCCCCAGTCGTTTAACGCCATCATCGTTGATGGCGATACCAGCACGAACGACACGGTGGTGCTGATGGCCAATGGACGCGCCGGCAATCCGCTCGTGACGCCGGCCTCACGGGACCTTGCCGCCTTCAGCGCGGCAGTTACCGGGATCATGCGGCGGCTGGCACGCATGGTAGTGAAGGATGGCGAGGGCGCCACCAAGCTCATCGACATCACCGTGCGCGGCGCCCGCGATGAACGCGACGCGGCACGGGTGGCAGAAGCCATCGCTCGCTCGCCACTATGCAAGACCGCGTTCTTTGGAGGCGATCCTTACACCGGGCGCGTGGTGTGCGCCGCCGGCTACAGCGGCGCGGTGTTCGATCCGCAACAGCTCGACGTGTACCTCGATGACGTACAGGTGGTGCGTCGCGGCCGCGAGATCGTCGGCCGGGTCGAGCACCGGGCGGCGGCTGTGACCACCAGGCCGGAGTTCAGTCTGACCCTCGACCTGCACGCCGGCAAGGCCGTGGCGCAACGGCTGACATCGGACCTGAGCCTGGCTTACGTGCGCTTCAACTCGGCGTATCGGACGTGAGTCACGACTTCTGCTTCAGCGCCTCGTCGATCATCTGCTTCAGGCCCTCGAAGCTGCGGTTCATCACCCGCTTGCCGTTCAAGAACAAGCTGGGCGTGCCCCTCACATCCGCCTCCTGAGCGAGCTTCATGTCGGCGTCGATTTGTTTCTGCACTTCGGGCGAGGTCATGTCCTTCTCAAACTTGGCCACGTCCAACCCGCTCTCTTGAGCGTACTGCTTGAGGCTGTCCGGCGACAACGCGCGCTGGTTGGCAAACAGCTTGTCGTGTATCTCCCAGAACTTCCCTTGCTTCTGTGCCGCCAGCGCCGCTTTCGCAGCGTTCAACGCGTTCTGGTGGATGCTGGTGAGCGGGAACTCCTTATACACGAGCTTCACTTCGTTCGGATAAGCTTTCAACACTTGGTCCATCAGACTGGGGAGCTGGGCGCAGAAGGGGCATTGGAAGTCGGAGAACTCGGTCAGGATCACCGGCGCTTTAGCCGGCCCCTTGAAAGGCGAGTCCCCAGCGGGGAGGTTGTACACCTTGTTGGGATCGATCTGCGGCGCTTGTGGTGCCGCCGGTCTGGCAGAAAGCTGCTCGACCTTCTTTTCCAGATCGGTGAGCTTGGCGAGGATCTGGCGCTGAGAGTCCTCCAGCTTCTTCATGTCCTCGCTATTGGCTCCACAAGCGGCGAGAAGTGCTAACAGGCTGATTCCGCTGATACCAGCTACCTTTCGCATAAGGCCTCCTCCTCAAGTGTGAGCGCCTTCTTTTACTCGGCTCTGGGCAGCTAGACAAGAGCCGCCGCGTTGCCACGCCGATTCCAATCCACTATTGTCGGCGCGTCCGAAGGTGATAAGTGCCGGGTTCCGCATGCGTGTGATTGCCGGGACAGCGAAAGGGCGGAGGCTGCGGGCCGGGCGCGGGCTGGCGTTGCGGCCGACGGCGGACAAGGTCAAGGGCGCCGTATTCAACATCCTCGAAAGCCGCTTCAACCTGGAATCGGCCGCGGTGCTCGAACTGTTTGCGGGAACGGGCGCACTGGGGATAGAAGCGCTGAGCCGCGGGGCCGGCGCCGTTACCTTCGTCGAGCAGTCACCGGCCTCGGTGCATGTGCTGCGAGACAACCTGCGGCTGTGCGGCTTCGAGGATCGGGCGCGCGTGCTTCCGATGTCGGTGCGGCGCGCTCTACCGCAGCTTGCGCGCGAGGGGGCGCGCTTTCACGGCGTGCTCGCGGATCCTCCCTATGAGCGCGAGATGCTTGAGATCACGCTGTCCGCTGTCGCCGAGCAGAGCTTGGTTCGGCCGGGCGGGTGGGTGATCGTTGAGCACCACAGCAACGAAACGCCGCCAGCGGTTTGTGGCCCATTGCGTTTGACGCAGAGCCGACGCTATGGAAAGAAAGCTCTCGCGCTCTACGTGGCAGAAGAAAGCATGTCGGACCCCCAGTACAACCCACAAACGATTCGCCGGGCTGTCTATGCCGGCTCCTTCGACCCAATCACCAACGGCCATCTCGACGTCATCCGCCGCGCGCTCGCCGTGTTCGACGAGGTCATCGTCGCCGTCGCTGGCGGCACGAGCGATCCGCGCAAGGAGCACGCCTTGTTCAGCCACGACGAACGGGTGGCGATGATCCGGGAGGCGCTAGCTGATGAGCCGCGAGGCAAAGCCGACAGCTTCACCGGCTTGCTGGTCGACTACTGTGATCGGGTCGGCGCGCGCGCCATCATCCGTGGCTTACGCGCGGTGTCCGACTTCGAGTACGAGTTCCAAATGGCGATGATGAATCGCCACCTCAAGCCGCAGGTCGAGACGTTTTTCATGGCAGCTGGCGAAGCCCATTTCTACACCGCCTCGCGGCTGGTGAAGGAGGTGGCGAGCCTGGGTGGCGATGTGCGAGGGTTGCTGCCGGATTGCGTCCACAAACGCCTGATGAAGAAGCTGCGGCCCGAGCGTTAGCGAGGCAAAGCTTCGCGCCTCACATTCGTCGAAACAGGCGGCGCCATGCCGCTGGCCGCCGTGCCGGGACGTGGTGTAAGGCTTGGACGATGCAATTGGCCATCAGCGATCAGCGTCCGCTTCCCCGAAGACCTCCGCCTCGAAGAGCAGAAGTGTCGTGCTCGGATGCCGCCACGCGTCTGGCGGCAAAAGGGCCTTCCCGCATAACTCGCGGAGCAGCGTCTCGCGGTCCCAATGATACTCCAGCGCCACCTGCGGCAAGAACACCCCTCGGTGATCTCCCTGTGTGACGCACACACCGTGACGGCCGGGGCAGACATCTTCGGGCAAGCCGGGTATCAGCTCGCTCAGCCGCGAGATTTCAATGTGCACTTGCGGCAGTTCGCTCTTGGCGAGCGGCGGGAAACGTGGGTCGTCAAATGCCGCCGATAGCGCCGTCTGTGCCACTGCCAGATACAGTGCCCGCTCAGCCGTGAGAGTTCCGATACAGCCGCGCAACCGGCGCTGTTGATGCAGGCTGACGAACGCGGCTCCCGGCGCGTTCAAGGCCGGAGTGAGCGCCCGGCACTCCGGCGGTGCTGTGCCGTGCAGCACGGCGTGAATGTTCTGCCGCGCAAACCACAGCAACTCATGCCGCTCGGCAGAGGTGAGAGGAAGAAAGGCCGGCGGGTCGCAGCTCATACCCGGAGCGGCGGCCGCCGGCCAGTTCGCCTGTACGTGAAGTAATCCGCCAGGATCTGACCATGATCGAAGGCGAGCGGCGTCGGCAGGGACTCGGCAGTAAACACACCGGCGTCGGCGGCGTCGTCAGCGGCCACGGGCGCACCCGTGGCGGTGCCGATGAAGACGGTCCCAATAGTGTGGCGGCGCGGGTCACGGCGCGGATCGGAGTAAACGTTGAAGAGTTCGGTCAGGGTGACGGCCAGCCCGGTTTCCTCCTGGGCCTCACGCACGGCGGCGGCCTCCAGCGTCTCGCCGTATTCAACGAAACCTCCGGGCAAGGCCCATCCCGCAGGTTTGTACCGTCGCTTGATCAGAACCACACCGTCGGGAACTTCGATGATCGTGTCCACCGTCGGCACCGGGTTGCGGGGCTTTGCCAATGTCGGGCAGAACGTAACACGCTGGCCGTAGTCCGTCAACGAACCCTGCCCAGCGCGTACCACTGACGGCGCAGCTGGTTGTGTTTACAGGCCAATTTTGCCAAGAAAAGGAGGGGTTAATATCTTGTGGTTTCCTATGAGGAGGGCTCTCTGAGATGATTGCATTGGTACTGGTACTGACTATCAGCGTTCTGTCACTCGTTTTCGCCGTCTTTCTGGCGCGCCACGTGATCAGCAAAGACACCGGCACGCCGGTGATGCAGGACATCTCCAACGCCATCCGTGAGGGCGCCGAGGCGTTCCTGTACCGCCAGAATCGCACCATCGGCACGCTGGCGGTCGTGCTGGCTGTGATCATCTTCGTGCTGTACGCCTTTGTCCGCAGCCCCAACCCGAGCGACCCCGTGCCGCCGGTCCGGCTGGCGTTCTGGACGACATTGGCGTTCTGCTTCGGCGCCTTGTGTTCCACGATCGCCGGCTACATCGGCATGTGGGTCTCCATTCGCGCCAACATCCGCACCGCATCTGCGGCGCGCACAAGCCTGAATGACGCTCTCCGGATCGCGCTGCGCGGCGGTGCGGTGTCCGGGCTTTTCGTGGTCGCCATGAGCCTTCTGGGAGTCGGCGGCCTGTACGCCCTGCTCCAAAGCCTCGGCTACGATCCGCAGAAGATCCCGTTCATCATCGTGGGCTACGGCTTCGGTGCCTCGTTTGTGGCGCTGTTTGCGCAGCTCGGTGGTGGGATTTACACCAAAGCGGCGGACGTCGGCGCCGACCTCGTCGGCAAGGTGGAAGCCGGCATCCCGGAGGACGATCCGCGGAACCCGGCGGTGATCGCTGATCTGGTGGGTGACAACGTGGGCGACTGCGCGGGCCGTGGCGCCGACCTGTTCGAGTCCACCGCGGCCGAGAACATCGGCGCGATGATCTTGGGTGTGAGCTTGTTCCCGTACTTCGGCCTCAAGGGCATTTTGTTTCCGCTCGTGGCCCGTGCCTTCGGACTGATTGCCTCGATCGTCGGCATCATGGTGGTGCGTACGCGCGAAGATGCCGACCCCATGACGGCGCTGAACCGCGGCTACTACGTCACCACCGTCCTGGCGATGATCGGCTTCCTGCTGGCATCCCATCAGATGCTGAGCAGCCCCCGGGCGCCGGGAGCCTGGGTCTATTTCTTTGCCTGTGGGGTCGTCGGCCTGCTGATGGCACAAGCATTCGTGTACATCACCCAGTACTACACCGAGTACAAATACCGCCCGGTGAAATCGATTGCCGAGGCCTCGCAGACCGGAGCGGCCACCAACATCATCACCGGCATTTCCGTCGGCTTCGAGTGCACCGCCATTCCCACCGTCGTCATCTCGATAGCGATCATCGCTTCCTACTATCTCGGCCGCGCTTCCGGCATCGATCCCATGCATCCGACGCATGCGGGATTGTTCGGTACTGCGGTCGCCACCATGGGCATGCTGGCAACTGCGGCCTACATCTTGGCGATGGACACGTTCGGTCCGATCACCGACAATGCCGGCGGCATCGTCGAGATGAGCCAGCAGCCGGAGAACATCCGCAAGAAGACGGACCGGCTGGATGCGGTCGGCAACACCACCAAGGCCCTGACGAAAGGATACGCGATCGGCTCTGCGGCGCTGGCCGCCTTCCTGTTGTTCTCCGCCTATATTGACGAGGTCGGGCACTACGGCAAACCCTTGGAATCGGTGAACATCGCCAAGCCGGAGGTGTTCGTGGGTGGCCTGCTCGGCGCCATGCTGGTATTCCTGTTCTCGGCGCTGGCGATTCGCGCGGTGGGCAAGGCCGCGTTCTTCGTCATCAACGAGGTCCGGCGGCAGTTCAAAGCGGACCCCGGCATTCTGGCAGGCACCTCGCGGCCGGACTACGGGCGTTGCGTCGACATCGTGACCATCGGTGCGTTGAAAGAAATGGTGGCTCCCGGCGTGCTGGCGGTAGGGATGCCGATCGCCGTGGGCGTGGTCTTCAAGGCGTTTCACGTTGGCGCCGAGGCGGTGGCTGCACTGTTGATGGTCGGAACCATCGCCGGCATCTTGATGGCCCTCTTCCTGAACAACAGCGGCGGCGCCTGGGACAATGCCAAGAAGTTCATCGAGGCCGGGATGTACGGCGGCAAACGCTCCGAGGCGCACAAGGCCGCCGTGGTGGGCGATACCGTCGGCGATCCGTTCAAGGATACGGCGGGACCGAGTATACACGTGCTCATCAAGCTGCTCAGCACCATTACCCTGGTGATGGCGCCGTTGTTCATGTGATTGTGTTGGATCTCGGGCGGAGATGTCCGGAAAATAGCTGGCCAGTCGCACGCCCGGCGGTATGAGTCCAGAGGCGGCGGTGAGCCGGTACGCCGGTAGAGAAAATTCCTTCTAGCCGGTGTACCGGCTCACTGGCGCACCCCCTTTGTGCTATACCGCTCCCGTGGCCAAGCTGCGGACCATCTTCGCCTGTCAAGCCTGTGGCTACCAGTCGCCGCGGTGGTTGGGGCGCTGCCCCGACTGTCAGGGCTGGAATACACTGGTCGAAGAGCCTGTGGCCGCGGCGCCCGATGCCGGGCGCTACGCCACCAGCGAGCACCCGTGTGAGGCCCAGCCGATCGGTGCCGTCACGGGGATCAACGACGAGCGGCAGCGCTCGGATATCGGCGAGCTCGATCGCGTGCTCGGCGGCGGCGTGGTGGCGGGCTCGGTGATTCTGATCGGCGGCGATCCCGGTATCGGCAAGTCCACCCTGGTTTTGCAGGCGTTGGCGGCGCTGTCACGAACCGCCACTACGTTGTACGTCTCCGGCGAAGAGTCCCCGCAGCAGATCCGTATGCGGGCCGATCGCCTGGGGATCGGCCGCGATGGAGCCGGCGACCGCCTTCTGGTTGCCGCCGAGACCTCGCTGGAACGCATCATCGCGCAGATCAAGAAAATCAAACCGTCCGCGGTCGCCGTCGACTCGATTCAGACGGTGTTCACGGAACGCCTGAGTTCCGCGCCCGGCAGCATCGGGCAGGTGCGTGAGAGCGCCGGCCAGCTGGTGCTGCTGTCGAAATCGGCAAACCTGCCCACGTTCCTGGTCGGCCACGTCACCAAGGAAGGCTCCTTCGCGGGACCACGGGTGCTCGAACACATGGTGGACACGGTGCTCTACTTCGAGGGCGATCGCGGCCATTCCTTCCGCATTCTGCGCGCGGTGAAGAACCGCTTCGGATCGACCAACGAGATTGGCGTGTTCGCCATGCGCGAGGACGGTCTGCAACCGGTGGCGAACCCTTCGGAGCTGTTTCTTGCCGAGCGCCCGGTAGAGGTGCCAGGCTCGGTGGTGATCGCCACGCTGGAGGGTACGCGGCCTATCCTGGTCGAGCTGCAGGCGCTGGTCTCGCCCACCTCGCTGGGTACGCCGCGGCGAACGACGCTCGGCATCGATCCGAACCGCGTGGCCTTGCTGATCGCCGTGCTCGAAAAAAAGATGGGCTTGCATCTGTTCGGCCACGACGTCTTCGTGAACGTCGCCGGCGGCATCCGCCTCGCTGACCCGGCAGCGGACCTCGGAGTCGTCGCCGCGGTGGCGTCGAGTTTCCTCGACAGATCCATCGACCCGCATTGCGTATTAGTCGGCGAAGTCGGCTTGGCGGGAGAAGTGCGGGCGGTGAGCCAGGCAGACGTTCGTGTGCGGGAAGCGATGAAGCTGGGCTTCACCCGTTGTGTGCTGCCGGAGTCATCACGTCGGCAGCTACCCGCAGGCAGAGGTGTCGAGGTGCACGGCGTCAGCTCGCTGAGCGAAGTCTGGGATTTGCTCTTCTAGGTATCGAACCTGCCGGAGATCAGTTAAGAGCAGGAGCAGTGCCGACAAAAATTTGCATTTAGGGGTTGCGCAGGAAGTTTCGTCTGTGATACCGAACATGCACCGGTGTGGGGTTGTCGGGTGACGGCCCCAGCGGGAGGCCTGCGGGAGCAGCTGAAGTGACCGGAGAGGTGATAGTTCGTGCAATGCAGGTGCATTGTCGGTCACGGAGGGCCGCACGGCGGCACCGTCGCAGCACCGGAGCAAGCGTCCTGAACAGGAGTCGTTGGTGCGAATGCATTTAATGCGACCGAGGAGAATGGGCGTGTAGACCAATCCACGTTGCCCAAGGGCGCCTTAGGCTCTTCCCCACCTGGGCAACCAGACATGAAGGAAGGGAGGAACCTATGCGATTCCGAACACCCGCAGTGTTTGGCTTTGCATTTGTCCTGACAGTCATAGCCGGTTGTGCCGCCCGGCAGCACCCGGGCCCAAATGTGGAACGGTGGGCGTTGGAGACCGAAAACTCCGCGACCGAGCCCAGTGCCCCGTACCTGGAGTACGGCTTTTCGGTCAGTCCTTTTCAGCCGGCTGCACCTAAATGGGCCGGTGGCAACACCCGTAAAACTCAGTTCGATTTCTCGCATCCGCGCGTCGACAGCTTCGTGACCCAGTTCCAGACCAGTCTGCGCGGATTCTACACCCGCGCACTGTCGCGCAGCGGTCGTTACGTGTCGCGGATGTCGTCCATCTTGCAGAAGAAGGGGCTGCCGCAAGAGCTCGCGTATCTGCCGCTGATAGAAAGCGGGTACTCGCCGCACGCGGTGTCGCGCGCCGGCGCGGTCGGTCCCTGGCAACTCATCTCCGGCACTGGCCGGCGCTATGGATTGCGGATCGACCGCTATGTCGATGAACGCCGCGATCCGGTGAAATCGACCGAGGCCGCCGCCGAGTATCTGAAAGACCTGCACGATATGTTTGGTGATTGGCACTTGTCGCTGGCGGCGTACAATACCGGCGAGCAGAACATCGTGCGTATTCTCGAGCGGGCGCGCATCGAGAGCTTCTGGGAGATGAGCGAGCGTGGGTACCTGTATCAAGAGACTCGCGATTTCGTCCCCGAGTTTCTCGCGGCGTTGCAGATCGCGGAGACACCGGAGGCCTACGGATTCGATGCCCCGAGTGAGAAGCCCGCGCAGTACGACGTCATCAAGGTTGATCGTGCGTTGCCGCTGTCCACGGTTGCACGGCTCGCCGGAGCGTCAACCCAAACCATTCAGGAGTTGAACCCGGCGTTGCACCGCGGCGTGATCCCTCCCAATGGCTATTCGGTCCGCTTGCCGAAGGGAACGAGAGAAAGTTTCCAGATCGCTTTGGCGAATCTGCCGAGCAGAGCGGTGGTACGGACCGGTGCGCGCAAGGGACATCGGGCGAACACCGTGCATCACCGGCATCGGGTTCGGCACCGAAGGAGCGTGGCCTCAGCTGCCAACAACCACCACTTCCCGGTGCTGATGGCACGGCAGAATACGCATTCGAAAGCGCTCGACTGAGCCCTCGCTTGGGGGCTGGGGTGAAGACCCCGGGCTCGCTTCCGCCGCCGTGCTTCAGGCACCGTTATAGCGTTCGGACCCGTTCGTGCCGTGCGTGGTGGGTTGCGCACAGCGCTCGCGCAGAGCATATGTGAGGATGAACGCGAGAAGCGAATCTGACACCGGGGAGGTCATTGTGGCGGACGACGAACTGCAAAAGGAATTGGAGCGGCTACGCAACGAGAACACGGCGCTCAAGGCCGGCCGGCGCAGCGGCATCACCTTTCGCGTCTCAGAAAAAGGCGCCGTTTCCGTGTACGGCCTCGGCCGCTTCCCCGTGACGCTGTATCAAGAGCAATGGGACCGGCTGCTTGATGCTGCCAACGACTTGCGGGCCTTCATCGATGCGAACCGGGAGCGGCTGAAGAAAAAGGAACAGGCCTGAGCGTGCGCGACCAACCGCCTGCAGGTTCCTGGCCGCTGCCCACAACGTAGAACGGCACCACCTCCGTCACGCTGTTCCGCACCCAGCTGAGGCGAGCACCGACATCGTCTTGGCGCGGCAAGCGGGCTGTGGCCCAAATACGATGCGGCCCAGCCGTGAGGTGCCTCGCTTCCGGTCCGATCGGCAAGTCGTCGATGCTCACCTGTATGGTCGTAGCGCCACGCGACTCGGTGACGAAACTGTAATTGCCCTCGACTGCGACGTTGAAGCTGCCGCTCCATTCTGCGTAGCAGACAGGTGGCCCCGGTGGCCCAATTTGGCACCACGGTGGCAGCGTGGCGTAGGCAATCATCGGCTCGCGGCGGACCAGGAGGGGATCACCGACGGGCTCGGGCCCGAGCCAGTAGCGCGCCTCAACGTTGCTGGTCACCGCCCGTGGTGTGAACCCGGCGGGGAGATCACACGCCACGATCAGCAGGTGAGGATTGTCAGGCTCCGGAAAGTCGCTGCAATGCGTTCCGGGATACACTGCTGCCAGGAGGCGTCCAATCGCTTCGCCTTCGTACGGCTTCTGGATCAATACGGTCAACGGTCCCTCCTGGATTGGAAGCACGCTCGGCGGCAGCAACTCGCTCAACTCCTGCACGTCTCGCCCGTGCATCATCCGGTCGATAAGCCACGAGTAACCATGGCGGTAATAGTACGAGCGATCGAAGAACCGGTGCACCACTGAAAGCACAAAGAGATAGCGACCGCGTCCGTTTTCATGGCCATAGCGGATCAAAGCGGTGTACTCATTCCGGAATGCCTCGCGAACGGCTCGATTGCCTGCCATCTTGTGGAAGTACACATTGTAGTTCCACCACAGCGTACCGACGGCTGCGACGGTTACGAGAACCGGAACGCCGCAACGGAACACTGTCGTTGGCAGCCGCTGCACGTGAGCCCACAGCCGATCGAGGAACAACGCGGCAAAAATCACCACGAACACGGTGATGCCCTGGAGGCGCCGGACATCGAGGTTTTGCACGAACGCCGTGCCGCCGAGCATCAAGGCAAGGAACATGAACAGCCAGAAGGCGTTGAAGCCCCGCCGCGGGAACAAGGCGGCGATGAACAACCCTCCGACGAAGCAGGTCGCGGTCAGCGGATCGAGCATGGGTTCGCCCGGCGCATTGAAAGTCAACGAGCCGTCGCCGGCGTGCATGAAGATCCTCGCCGCTTGGCGTATGCGTTCAACATGCTGGCGCACAAGTGCGTCACGATTATCGGCGTAGTACTGCTTGTTCGCCAACGATCGCTGCGCGGCCTCGAAATAGTAGTAGGGTTGTCCCTTATCCGCGTGCAGCTGTGTGAAGACCGGAGCGAAAACTGCTGCCGTCGTGAGGAGCATGACGCCGATTCCCGTCAGGTCGCCAAGCACCGCGCGCCGCATGCGGCGCTTCACGGCTTCGTCGTAGGCGCGTGCGAGCCGTAGCCCGTCGCCGGCGAGCAAGAAACCGAGAAAGATCAGGGCGAACAGACTGGTGCCCCGGTAGCCGGCATAGGTGTACAGCGTGTAGCCGCTCAACAGGCCCGCCCAGGGGAGACCCGCCAGCCTCCGCGTGCGCGCGAAGTGCACGAGCAATCCAAGCACGATGATGACTATGAAATTAGTAAAAAATATGTTGTGGGCACAGCGGCTGTAGAGAATGTTCCAACTCGAGATGCTGAAGAGAAAGGTTCCCGCCAACGCTGCCGGTATGCCCACCAACTGCCGGAGCAGCAGGTGCACGGGAAGGACGGTGAGGGCGCTAAAGACGGTGAACGGAATGCGAATCGTGGTGAAGGTCGGATCGCTGCTGAGCCAGATGGCGAGTGCGGCCAGGTAGTGGTCAAGCATGAACTCCCAGGGCCGTTGGCCCTCTGCTATGATGAGGTACCCACCGAGGCCGGTTTGCTGCTCCTCGATCGCGTGGGTGCTGAAGGGGCCAGGGAAGTCGCTATAGCGGTGGAAGCGAAGCGCCGTGCCGAGCGCGAAAATTGCCAGCAGCGCCGCTATCTCTCCTGCGCGCCAACGCCGAGTAAACGCCGGCGGATCAAACCCCCACAAGCCAACGGACAACAGGCAGACTCCAACGAGCACACTTGCCCATCCAACAACGAACCAACGGGGCCAGTCACACGACAGCAAGGTTGCACCGCCGAGGATCGCGAACATGCCGACAATGGAACTGGCACTAGCCGAGCGCCCCGCCAAGACGGGCTCACCGCTCATGGCCGGTGCCGTGTCACCGCGACCCAACAATAAGGCCGCCACCGGCGCCGCCACAAGCAGGAGAACTGTTCCAGCAGCATCGTTCGGATCGCGCCGGATGCGATACTGCGCGTACGCCATAACGCAGAGCGCGAGAAGGCAGGCAGCTGACCGCAGCCAGCCGGAGCTACGCATCTCAGGCGGCCTTGCCGCGCTCACACCTGACCAGTCGTCCGCACCCATTGTCGGCAACCAAGGGAGCCGAAGAAATTGTCGCCGACGCTTAGCCCACCGAAGCAGGCCCCGTCAAGCATTGCTGGAGCTGAGGGGCCGTCAAGATATCGATGTCTGTGTGCCGGATCGATGCCCCTGAATAACTCCTTGCCCCGGACCAGCAGGACGCGATAGGCTCGTCCCGGCTGGTGAGGCCAGAGCCAGCGCGACGGCAAAACAACGAAGCGAGCAGAGGGCGTCATGTTTGAGACAAGAATAACGAAGCTCTTGGGCATCAAGTATCCCATCATCTGCGGCTGTATGCAGTGGGTGACCAAGTCCGAATTGGTAGCTGCGGTCGCCGAGGCGGGCGGGCTCGGCATCATCCCGGCCGCGGCCTTCGAGAGCATCGACGAGATCAAGCAGGAGATCCGCAAAACCCGATCCCTCACCGACAAGCCCTTCGCCGTCAACGTCACGCTGATCCCCATGGGCCGGCCGTTCAGCCACCACGACATGCTCACCGCCGCGCTCGCGGAAGGAGTGCGCATCATTGAAACGGCCGGGCGCAGCCCGGAAGAATTTGTGAGCCTCATCAAGGACGCCGGCGCCGTCCTCATGCACAAGTGCGCCAGAGTGCGCGATGCGGTGAAGACGGAGAAGCTCGGCGCCGACATCGTGACCGTGGTGGGCTTCGAGTGCGGTGGCCATCCCGGACATCAGGACGTCTCCACCATGGTGAAGTTGGCCAGGACGGTGGAGCTCGTGAAAATCCCGGTGGCCGCAGGCGGTGGAATCACCGATGGGCGCGGCCTCGTCGCGGCGCTTTCTCTCGGTGCTGAGGCGGTGGTGATGGGGACCAGATTCTTCGTGACCCGCGAGTGTCCCGTCCACGAAAACTTCAAGCGGACCATGGTGGAAGCCGATGAAACGGCCACTTCGATCGCGCTGCAGACGCTCGAGCCGGCGCGCGCCCTGAAAAACGAGCTGTTGGCGAAGGTGATCGATATGGAATCCAAGGGGGCGGGCTTGGCAGAGATTTTCCCGCTCATCGCTGGACTGCGGGGCCGCGAGGCCTACGCAAGCGGCAACGTCAATGACTCACTCATTCCGTGCGGCCAGGGGGTCGGCCTCATCCACGACATCCCGACGGTGGCCGATCTCATGGAGCGAACCATGGCCGAGGCGCGCGCGACTGCCAGTAGGATTGCTGCGATGGCAGCGTGAGGGCGATTTCTCGGCCACGAAGATCCGCGTCCTTGCAACCCCGCATCTTACCTGCCTTTGAGCGTCCGGCGGCCGAGCTGGCCTGCTGCGAACAGGCGCTGATCCACCGGGCCAAGGTCGCGCTCCATGCCTGCAGTGAGCAGCGCGAAGTGGCGCACGTGTGCCAGATGCGCGCCGACCTGCCACAGGTCGTCTTCCGAGGTCATCCACCGGCGATCATCGAAGCGCGACAGGTCGAGCGGAGCGGAGTAGCGGCGCAGTGTCTTCTCGCGCCGCAGGTTGAAGTACGATTCGAAGTACGACAGCGCCAGCTCCCGCAGCGTGTGGAAGACGGGCTCACGAAAGCGGAGGCCGGAATAGTTCGAGCGGGCGATGGCGCCCCAACGGCCGTGGCGCTGAAAGACGGCCACGACGTGATCGTCATCGCGTACGGCTTCGAGGTCCATCACCAACGGCCGGTGTCCCTGCAGCCGCAACGCCGCGGCGGCGAACAGCGCGCCGTCGAGGCATTGCACGGTCCGCTCCCGCAGCACGCGCCGCGGCGACCGGCACGCGGCGCCGGCCACGTCGTAGTCGATGTCATCAAGGAATTTCTGGATGCGCCACTCCGGCGTGAGCCGGCGCAAGAACGCTGCCTCGCGTGGGGTGAAGCCGAACGTCGTCATGCGTGGTGTGTATCAGAGAGTGGCGGCCCCGTCAGGCGCGCGAGGACACGGGCTACCGTTTACTCAACACGTTGACTAAATCTACTCAACGCTCCGAGCAAGCGCCGGCCCGCCGTGGTGCTGGGGAAGGTCTTGAGTTAAGGGAGGAGCAATGGCTTTCGGAGATCGGTTCCTCGTCTACCCGGACTTATTCCCGGCGCGGCAGGGCGGCGCCACATGGGGTAGGGAACGTGTCGCACTTGAAATCGCCGGCGGCCCGTACCGGCTGAGCGGGATGGCCGAGACCCAAGCGCGAGCGGTACGCGGCCGGTTCGCTGAACGGTGTGCCGCGCCCGGCGTCGAGTCGGCGCCGGCGGTGGAGGTTCGGCTCTTTCAAACGTCGCCGGCCGGTTTCCGCGGCCCAATGCCGGCTGGCTGGGAATACACGCTCGACCTGGCTTACCAACTGCGGGCCGTGAGCGTGGCCGGCCTCCACTGGATGGGGCGACTCGATTGGCAGCCGGCACTTGGCGCGGCCTTGTGGACCGCCGCTGAAGACGAGGGCGAATTCCTAAGCGTCATCGAGAACTTCCTGCGCGTCCTCGTTGCCTATCGCATGGTAGAATGCGGCGGCGCCATGCTGCACAGCGCGGCAATCCTAGATAGATCGGGCGCGTACCTATTCTTCGGCCCATCGGGCAGCGGCAAGTCCACGATCACGGGCCTCGCCACGTGTTCGCAACGCGCGGCTTTGAGCGATGATCTCAACGCCGTTCTCATGACCGACACCGGCTGTGCCGTGCAGCAGATCCCGTTTGCCGGCGATTTCGGCCAGACCTCCGCTGAGCAGGGTCGTTACCGGCTACTCGGCGCCTATCGGTTATGCCACGGCACGCGCCTGGCTCTGCAGCCGCTGGCCAAAGGGAACGCGCTGGCCAAGCTGATGGCTTGCGCTCCGTACGTCAACGCTGATCCCTACCGCTGCCTCACGCTGAGCAGGAACCTGGAAGCCCTGATGCGTCGCGTCCCGGTCGCCGGCCTCTCCTTCTTACGCGACTCGGCGTTTGATGATATCGTCCGATGCGTCGAGCGTCGTGCATGATTGCCCTCACTTCGGTCCTGCGACCGCGCCCGGACGTACGTTATCGCATCATCGACCGCGAGGCTGTGGTCGTGCGCCAGGACGCAGCCGAACTCATCGTGCTCAATGAGACTGGCGCGCGTGTTCTCCAGCTGATGGACGGGGTGCGATCGGTGGCGGCGATCATCGATACCATGGTGGAGGACTTCGCCGCGGAGCGCCCGGATATCGAACGAGACGTCATGGCCTTTATCGGCGAGCTGACGCAGCTGGGTGCCACCGAGGAGGTGGCCTGAGCCCCAAGGATATCCACGACCGTGCTGCATCAATCGATCATCGCCAAGACGTGGCGCGAGAACATTCTCTTCTCGGCGATGATCGAGCTGACCTATCGCTGCGACCTCAACTGCTTCTTCTGCTTCAACGACCTCGATCTGAAAGGCCGGCCGCTGTCGACCGAACAATATCTGCAACTGCTCCGCGATCTCGCCGCCATGCAGGTCATGAACCTCACCCTCACCGGCGGTGAGCCGCTCGGCCATCCCGACTTCTTCACGATAGGCCGGACAGCGCGCGAGCAAGGGTTTGTCGTGCGTGTCAAATCGAACGGCCACGCCCTGCGCGGCGAGCTGGCGCAGCGGCTAAAGGAAGAGGTCGATCCGTACTGCGTGGACATCAGTCTCCACGGAGCCTGCGCGGCGACGCATGACAGGCAGACGCAAGTTCCGGGGAGTTTCGCGCGGCTAATGGAGAACCTGCCTGAGCTGGGCCGCCTCGGCCTGCGCCCGCAACTGAACGCCGCGATGACCCGCTGGAACGAGGACGAGATCGAGGCGATGCTGGGCCTGGCGGATTCATTAGGCCTGCCGCTGGCCATCAATCCAACCGTGAGCCCCAAGGACAACGGCGACCAGAGCCCGCTGGACATCGCGCCGTCTCTGCCGGGCAGAGCCCGCCTGTTCCGTCTACTGGCGGAGCGTTCTGAGCAAGCAGCGTCGCGCGATCACGCCGCAGCGAGCGGCGAGGCCAGTCGCCAAGGCGACATCGAGGTGCCTGCGGCCGTTGGCAAGAACTGTGGGGCGGGGGTGTCGGGCGTCACCATCGATCCCTACGGAAACGTGCTGCCCTGCGTGCAGTGGCGGCGCCCGCTCGGCAATCTGCACACGCAGTCGATCGCGGCAATCTGGTCGGGGTCGGCGGCGCTGGGCGCTGTACGGGAGATCAACACTGCCGCAAGCCGGATGGTCGAAGCTTTGGGCCCTCGGGGACGCTTGATGGCCTTTTGCCCCGGGCTTGCCGAACTGCTGACCGGCGATCCCCTGGCGGTCTACGACGGCGCTCGCGAGCAGATGGATCTGCTCTCACCGCCGGAGAGTTCAACGTCATCCCCTACCTGAACAGCTCTGGGTGCGAACGCGAGCAGGCTGCGCCCAGCGCCCTTTCGGCGGGTCCGCTCCGCGTTGCGTCGCTGCAGGCGGCTTCGAACGTGAACTCTACTCATCAACGACAAGGTCCTGCCTCTGGCCATGGGTGATACGGGTGGCGCGAGACGTTTTTCCCCTTTCGAGGACCCGCTGTGGCCGGTATAATCTCGGAGAAGCTGGCGCGCTGTGACGCGGCCGTCATCAGCGACGCGGGCCACGAGAGAGAGGGCACATGTTGACGCGGGATGAATCGAACGTAACCGGCCTTCGCCTTGTCACGCGGTGGCTGGCGACCCTGTTTGTTTGCGCGGCGCTCCCGCGGGCCGAAAGCGTCACCCGACGTCCTGATGGGTCCGGGCGCTCGCGGCCGGGCACGGTTCGCGGATTCCGCCGCGGGCTCACTCCCGCCGCCCTCACGTTGCTCCTCACGCTCGTTGCCGCCTTAAGGCCAAGTGTCGCGGCGGCCGCAATAGCCCAGCGCGGCGCAGCCACGACGGGAACCACCACCGGCACGTCCCTGACGATCAATAAGCCAACCGGGGTCGTGGCAGGGGATGTGATGATTGTGAATATCGCCCAGATTGGGAATAACACGACGGCTCCCTCTTTATCCGGCTGGACTTTGATAGCGGGCGCGGACCTTCTCGGCGTAACCCTGCGCTATGGCGCGGTGTTGTATAAAGTGGCTGGCGCATCGGAGCCGACAAGTTATACCTTTACGTTGGGCGCCGGAGTCACTGATGCTGTCGGTGCCATCGTTGCCTTTTCGGGTGTTGATACTACCGGCGGTTCCGGAGTTGGTGGTGTTGGCTCCGGGCCTTTCGACGCTACCACCGGGGCCATCGATGTATCGGACTCAGCCACTGTGACCGCAACCACGATCACCACGGCGGATGCCAACGCGGCAGTGATTATGTTTGGGATGGCCGCGAACAGTGCGCCTACCTGGTCCGGGTGGACGACGACATCACCGGGTGCACTGACCGAGATAGCCGATTTTCAGAGTACTTCGGATTCCGTCGGCGCGGCGTGGGCGACGAAAGCAGCGGCCGGTGCTACGGGCGCTGGAACCGCAACGCTGTCGGTGACAACACGAAATGGAGGGATTTTGATAGCGCTCAAGCCGTTAGTCTCGACCCCCACGCCGACCATGACTCCGACCGCCACGCCGACTGTCACCGCAACCGCCACACCGACCAGCACGCCCACCGCGACCCCCCAGCCGTTGTTGTGCGCGCCCACTGTGACCCCCGGCACTGCGACGGTAAGCGGTACGGGCAACATTCTGAACACCTACTACCCCGGTACGGCCACGGCCAGCGCCGGCGCCACGAGCATCAGCGTCGGAACGTCCCAGGGCAGTGCCACCGCCATCGGCACCGGCGACCTGCTGCTGGTCATTCAGATGCAGGACTCGACGATCAACTCGACCAATACCAGCAGCTACGGCGATGGCTCTACGGGCAGCGGCGCGACCAGTTACGCCACCGCCGGTCAATATGAATACGTGATCGCCACTGGGGCGGTAAGCGGCGGGGCCGTGCCCATCCACGGCAACGGCGCAAGTAACGGCTTGATCTACAGCTATCCCTACGCCGCTTACACCACAACCCACGGGCAGCAACAGTTTCAGGTGGTCAGGGTGCCGCAGTACTACAACCTCACGGTAACGGGACAGATCACCGCCTCAGCTTGGAACGGTAGCTCCGGCGGTATCGTGGCCCTGGATGTGGCGAGCACCCTCACTTTCTCTGGCGGGTCGATCATCGTCGACACGCTCGGCTTTCGCGGCGGCGGTGGCCGCGGGCTCACCGGCGGGACGCAGGGAACTGGAACCGATTATCGCAACCTCGCCACATACAACTTTCACGGCCAGAAGGGTGAGGGCGTGGCCGGCAGCCCGTTTTACATGTACAACGGCACCAGCACGCTCGCGACCATCGGTACGGGTGTCGAAGGCTACCCGAACGGCAGCATGGCAAGGGGTGCGCCCGGCAACGCCGGTGGCGGCGGCACCGACCCCGATCCTACCGCAAACGACCAGAATACTGGCGGTGGTGGCGGGGGCAATGGCGGCGCTGGCGGCGGTGGTGGAAACTCTTGGACTTCAGACCTCGCCGAAGGCGGTTTGGGCGGCGCCGCGTTCCCGTACGCGGCCAATAAGCTCGCAATGGGTGGCGGCGGCGGCGCAGGCACGCGCAACAACTCATCAGGCGTGAATTCGAGCGGCGGCTTGGGCGGCGGCATCGTCATGATCCGCGCCAACAGTATCACCGGCGCCGGCACCCTGAGCGCCAACGGGGGCTGGCCCGCGACGGACAACTACACGCCAGCCAATGACGGCGGCGGTGGTGGTGGTGCCGGCGGCAGCGTGCTCGTCTCCGCCCTCAGCGGCGGACTCACCAGCCTCACCATCACGGCAACTGGGGGCGTCGGCGCCAACGCCTGGCCTGCGGATGCTCCGGGCGGCACTCCCGGTAACCGCCACGGCCCGGGTGGCGGTGGCGCCGGCGGTGTCGTCTGTCTGTCCAGTTCCGCGGGGAGTACGACCGTCACCGGGGGTGCCAACGGAACCACCACCACCGCCTTAGACCCGTACGGAGCTACGTCGGGCTCGCCTGGCGCTACCTGCACCGTTGTCGCGAGCCAGATCCCCGGTGCGTCATCCGGAGCCACCTGCAACGCCACCCTCGCGAGCGTGAGCGATTTCGGCGCGACCGTCGAGGGTGGTCGCGTCGTTCTGCGTTGGGTTACGGGATCCGAGATCGGGACGGTCGGCTTCCACGTCGAGCGGTGGAACCCGATCCTCGGCGTGTTCGAGCGCATCACGCCATCGATGCTGCCCGCTCTGATTACCTCGCCGCAGGGCGGCACCTACGAGTACGCCGATCCGGGTGCCCGGCCGGAGGAGAGCGCCACCTATCGGCTGATCGAGGTCGAGGCGTGGGGGACCCGGCGGGTTCACGGACCGTACACGGTCACCCCGAGCGCGGCGGCACCGGCACGGGTCGCGACCGCCGCCCTGCGCGTTGGGGAATCGTCCTTTGGCGGTAAAGGCCACGACGACCCGAGGCATGGCTACCGGGCCATTCCGCACGCGCTGCGAGCGAAGACGACACGGATGCGGCAGAGCGTGCAGGGCGCTGCAACGAGCGGCGCCAGTGCTGTCAACGTGCTGGCTGCGACGAGCAGCGGCGCGGCGCAGGTGAAGGTGAGGCAGGACGGACTCGTTTCAGTGTCGGCGAGCAGTCTGGCGGGCGTTTTCAATGTCAGCGAGGCCACGGTGGGCAACTGGATCGCGCAGGGTAAGATCAAGCTCAGCAACGCTGGGAAGCCGGTGGCCTGGACAGCGGCCGCGGGTAATGTCGGCATTCTTTTTTACGGCCAAGCCATCGACAGTCTGTACACCCTGGACAACGTTTACCGTGTGAAACCTGTGGCGGGTACCAAGATGAGGAAGTCGATGGGGACACCGTCGGCGAGCCAGCCGGCCGGGGTTTTCACCGAGACGCTGAAGTTCGAGCAGGACAACTTTGCCGCCACCGTCGTGGCCACCGACCCGGAGAGCGACTACTGGTTTTGGGAGGGATTCATCGGCGACACGCTGGGGTGGAGCAGCAACACCTTCACGCTCGAGGTTCCCGATGTGATGGGAGGCGGTTCGCTCGCGATCGGTTTCAGCGGCGCGGCCGCGACCGACCACCCGGTGGAGGTGTTGCTCAATGGCGAGCTGCTTGGGGATGGGGACTGGAGCGGGTTGGGTGCGTACGTGCTCAGCCTGCCGGTAGACGGCAGCATATTACAGAGCGGGGCCAACAGCGTGGAAGTCCAGGCGTTGGGGACCTCGGATAATATGTTCTATCTGCAGAGCTTTGATCTCACATACCAGCGCCAGACGCGTGCGGTGGGGGATAGCTTGACGGTACAGGCCGCCAACAAGGGGCCGGTGGTGGTCGATGGCTTCAGCGTGTCAGCCATTTCCGTGTTCGACATTACCAACCCGCAACTGCCGCTGTATCTGAGCGGCACGAAGATCGTAGGGACGGGGGCGGACTACAGCGTCACGTTCCAGGCCAAGAAAGGGGGCCGCTATCTGGCGGTGGCGGCAACGGCCATCCAGGCGGGGACGGCGCAGGCGGAGTCGGGCACGAACCTCACGGGACAGGATCGGGTGGACTACGCCGTGATCACCACCCCGGCGCTGGCGGGAGCGGCGCAGGCCCTGGCGAGCTATCGGGCGACCACCTTGCTGAAGAGCCGGGTGGTGCTGGTCGACGACATCTACACCAACTTCAACTTTGGCATTGCGAACCCGCACGCGCTGGGCAGCTTCCTGCAGCAGGCGGCAAGAAACTGGGGGTTGCGCTATGCCGTGCTCGCTGGCGTCGGCACTTTTGACTATCGTGATCTCATGGGGCTCATCGGCGAGGAGCAGGTTCCGACCCTGATGACCGCAACGCCGTACGGTCTGTACGCCTGCGACGGGTGTCTCGCCGACTTCAACGGGGATGGCGTGCCGGAGGTGGTGGTGAGCCGGATTCCCGCGGGCACAGCGGCGGATCTGCAGGGCTATGTGACGAAGCTGAAGACGTACGAGCAGGGGGAGATGAGCTTGGGGGCGGCCGGCGTGCTGATGCTGGCGGACGTGGCCGACCCTAGCGCGGGTGACTTCCCCGCCGACAGCGACCAGGTGACGGCGTTGCTGCCGCCGGCAGTCGCCGTCGAGAAGGTCTACCTGAGCGACTACGAGCTCGCGACGGCCCGTACGCTCCTGTTCGGGCGGCTGGCGGGCAACTTGGGTTGGATGAACTACATCGGGCACGGGGGCCTCGATCGGATGAGTGCGGGGGGCCTCATGACCACGGCTGATGTGGCGGACCTGCAGAGCACGGGCATGCTGCCTGTGGTCAGCGCGCTGACCTGCGCGGTCAACCGATTCGAGTATCCGGGGGTGACGTCGCTGGGCGAGGAGCTGGTGCTGCAACCGGGCGGGGGAGCTATCGCGGTTTGGGCCGCCACCGGGCTATCGCTCGACAGTCCTGCGGTGCAGCTGGACGAGAGTCTGTTCAAGCTGGTGTTCCAGTCCCAGGAGCCGGTGCTGGGAAACGCGATTCAGCGGTCGTTGAAGGAAAGTAGTGGCAACCCGCTCTTCATGCGGCGCATCTACAACCTGCTTGGCGATGGCGCGCTCCTGCTCCGTCATTAGCCGCAGCCGGTGGCCTGCTGCAGAAATCTTGACCTGAAGCCGCAGATACGTAATCGTGAGGATCGATGAAGAAAGACGGTGTAATTCTTCAGCACGTGTCCACGAAGTCGGAAAGAGGCGAGCTTCCCGCGAAAAGGGCGTACCAGCCGCCCCGCGTGCTGGCCCGGGAACCGCTCGAAGCCGTGGCCGCGTTGTGTTCGCCAGCACCACCAGCCAAGGTGAACGCTATTATATGCCCTAGTGGCAATTCGAAATCCTGAACCTCTCCCGATGCTTCGACAGGCCTGACGTTAGCAAAAGAAAACCCGCTCAGCCTTGCGGACGCGTATCTGGCAACTTCTGCCCCCGGTCCCGTCAGGCCCTCACGGGCAAGATCTTCCGCGTGGCCTCAAGTTTCGCTTTTCTGGCCGGGGCTAATAGCTATAATGACTGGGATAGCAAGCCGCGGCTCGATGCGCGGCTTCAGGTTCGGTTCTGTCTGGACGCGGTCCTCGGGCACCTTTCGCGGAGGTCTCATCTGAACATGCATACAGTATCAGGAGCCAACAAGCCCACTTGGCTGTGTTGGAGCGCCATCGCCGGTTTCCTTTGCCTCTTTCTGGCCGCTTCGCCCGCGATGGGGCAGACCGCGGCCGGTTACTCGGAGTACTACATCCCCGGCAACGAGGACAACATGGGCCTCGTCCTCTGCAGCGAAGGGGCAACGGCGTGTCCCGCCGGCTATCACATGCACACCGTGATCAGCGTGACGGCCTGGACGGACAGCACGCAAATTTATTACGACCACTGGGAGAACGGCTACAATTTCGACCCCGCAAATCCCGCCACGGCGGACGAGACGTACACGCTCAACAAAGGGCAGAGCATCTTCTTCGAGAGCGCCAACATCGCCCTCCCGCGCACCGGCAACCCTCCGGCAACGACGTGCGACAATTACCGCAACTCGGTTTCAGTCGGCACCTCGACGACGTGCTACGACGGCAGCGACCGGATCTACGCGGCGGGCGGGGTGGTCACGGTCGCACGCGTGGGCTGGGTCGAGGAGCGGGGCGTGGGGCTCCAGGGAGTGGCGTGGGAGATCTACCCGGTCGCGCCGCAGTTGACCACGTACATCGTCCCGTTCGGGGAAACCGTCAACACCGGCAACTGGTACGGCTTCCAGCGAGTCAACACTCTCATCCAGGCGACGCAGAACAACACCACGTTCACGGTCGACCTCAACCACGACGGTACCCCGGACATGCTCGACATCAACCGGGACGGCACCCTCGACGGCACCACCGTCACCCTCCAAGCCGGGCAAACCTTTCTGCTCGACGACACGAGTGCGCACGTGACGGCAGGCACTCTGGCTGCGGGGGCAGTGATCCAAGGAAGCGACACGCTACAGGTCAAGTACATAGTCGGCAGGACGGACGTTATTGAGAGTTGCAAAAGTAATAGAAAGCTAGGACAAAAAAAGAGATGGCAGCTCTGAAGCAATAATGAAGCTCCGGAGCAGGGGTGGCGTGTGGCGGAGGCGGCGCAGTTCGTGGATGAG